>Ga0075743_110_pt1 | contig 32042 bp, 29 predicted proteins | sample RifGroB1_FD_68435 | JGI IMG/M metagenome (GOLD analysis project Ga0075743, IMG submission 68435) | Microgenomates bacterium GW2011_GWB1_44_8
TGAGCCCGGTTAAGGCTTTGCACATGCGATTCGTGTGCAGGGCAGCAGAAACGTTCACTCTTAAAAGGGTAGCAGATTAGTTAATTCGGAACAAGTCTATTGTAGTATTGTTTTTCATGTATTTTATCCTCGGTGCACTAGGAATAATTCCAACGTATCAATGTGGTTCGACTATGGGACTTGAAGGTCCTGTAAACTGGTGTCAATGGAGTTATGGGACAATTGCCGGATAGATGCAACCCCTTCCCTTAATTGAGCCGCCAGCCTAAAGCCACAGAAAGCCTTGACCACCCTTCGCATAAATGCTTCGAAGTGGCCGGTAATACAAGACAATCGCGCGGTTATATCACAGTTACGACTCTCAAGTAAAAATGTTTTTCTCCAGAAAGCAGCCTAACAAAAACGATGTCCGGCCGGATCTAAATTTTTTGGTAGAATTACTTAATGAATGAGTCGGATGAGATCTTCAATCAGAGCTCAAGACTACTGACAGGCGTTATTTACCGAGAAGTTAAAAAATATCCTGCGTTTGTTCACCTTAAGTCATTTTTTAATGATGGTTGGTACAACTTTTTAGTGCCAACGGTTTGGGTAAAAGATTTCCCCTGGAGTCAAGCTACGGGCGTTGTCGAGTCAGAAGCCAAACTCGGTTATGAAGTCTCTTTCTATATCCACTCTTCTTTTTTAGCCGATTATCAACCGGTTCTTAAAGAGCGTGGGCACGAAAAGATCGGTAGTGAAGTTTACATGGTCAAAACACTTGATAAACCTTTCCAAAACATAATATGTGAGTATGAAAACGTCACCAACACTAATATTGATTTATTCGTGAATCTGGCCAAGATGTGTTTCCCTGACTGGGATAATAACGAGGAATATAGCAGATATTTTCATAAACTTAGTAAGACAAGCGTCGATCCGAATGTTAAGAATTTCATATCAAAATCAGGAACTGACACCGTTGGGTTTGGTGGTGTTGTTATTTCCAGGAAATTAAGGCTTGCCTATCTTCATAATACCGGTGTTCTTGAGTCTTTCCGGAGGCGAGGGTTTTATTCTGATCTTGTAAGATACCGCTGCAACAAATCGCTAGAGCTAGGAGTAAGTGAAGTGTTTGCTCTGGTTGAGGAAAATAGCGAGTCTTATCACGGTCTTGAGAAATTGGGATTTCGACCTGAAGAAACCTACTATCTTTTTTGCAATGATTTAAAACATGAGCCTTAAAATTAATCTTATTCAGGCAAAATCAATTTTTATTAAATCGGGACTACCTGGGTCTGATTGGGTTATCAATCCATATAATGGCTGTTTATTTAGCTGTATGTATTGTTATGCGGCGCAAATTGCTCGATGGAAACATCCGGATGAAGTTTGGGGTACTTACTTAGATATAAAGATAAATGCTCCAGAACTATTAAAGAAAGAGCTTGATCAATTGGAAAAGAAACTAGGGGGCAAAAATTTTGGTTCGGTCTTTTTGAGTTCGGTGACAGATCCGTATGTCGGAATGGAAGCAAAATATCAGTTAACCAGAAAGTGTTTAGAGGTTCTGGCTGATTATGGGTATGAAGGAAGCGTATCTATCCAGACAAAATCACCGTTAGTGACAAAAGATGTTGATGTTTTAAAAAGATTGAAAGATGTGACGGTGGGTTTCACGGTAACAACATTAGATGATAAGGTCTCAAGATTTTTGGAGGTTAAAGCCCCGCCGGTAAGCTCGAGAATTCAAGCTCTAAGAGAATTGCATGAATCAGGTATCCGGACATATGCATTTGTTGGCCCTATCTTGCCTCACTTTACAAGTGACGAAAAGAAAATAAATGAACTCTTAAATATATTGCAGGAGGCGGGTGTTAGCGAAGTCTGGTTTGAGCATATTAATCTCAGTCCCAAGATAAAAGGACGACTGTTTGATTTTCTTAGGAAGGAAACGCCGGAGTTATTACCAGAATTTGAGAAAGCGGACACAGAAGAGTATCGGGATAAACTTGAGGAAATAATAAAAAGAGCAATGAAAGGAAGAGATTTGAAAATGGGATTGGGCAAGGTTATTCATCATGGAAAGCTACAAAAAAAGAAATGATAAATAATGGCTGTACAAAATTTACAAATGCCCCAGTTTTTATTCATGGCTAATACCTTCATCTATCTCTAATCTATGCCGACAAAGGACAGAAGATCGGCTCGCTTATCTGAATAGGAGGAAGAGTCTGATTCGTCTTGGCAACTTCTACACGTATAGGGTCTGAGCTTCCCTTTAACTTGCTCTGGGTAAACGTCTAACCTGTGGGGCAGGGGAAGATTACCGGCGGGGTTGTGTGCTTGCCGTAATTTGTCCGACTTTTGCCGGAGTGAAACAGAAATCGGATTAGTCTTTGGCAGTTTTGTGGATTTTTCGTGCCGGGGAAAACGGCTTTAAACAACTTGAGCACATGAAAGGCTTGGTGGAAAACGTCTCGCTGTATTTTGGGTAGTCCGGTCTCTTTGTTTGTTTGTAATATCTTTCGATGATATATCCAATTTGTCTGGCTAATCCTGAGGTCCAAGTGAAGACAGCTTCTTTTCTGGATTTTTTGTCTTCGAGAAGCCAGTCGAAGAGAGTCTCCATTTCAAAGCTTGAGATGTGGCCGTTTGTTAGTAGAGTTAGATTCTTTGGGCGAGAGGTTGACATTTTATGGTCTTGTCTTCGAATTCTATTTCACCCTGAAGATCCCAGGTGATGAGGGTTAGGCGGTCACATTTGAGTTCGCGACTAGCTCGGACGAGGGACTGTTTCTCTCGGAGAGGGATCTCGAGGACAGAGGAGACAAAGCATACCTGTATTAACTCTGTTACTTTCAGGCTTTCTCTTATGACAAAATCAACTTCTTGGTCTTTTGGACTTTTCCAGTAGTAGATGTCCAGATTAGGGTTGGCTGTTTGGGATTGGAAGAGGCTTTGGGCGACAGCCTGCTCCATGGGTCGGCCGTAGTTTTCTGAAAATTTACCGGCGAGGCGAGAAATAAAAAAGTTGTCGATAAAATAAGCCTTTTTGGGGTGTTGTATTCTGGACTTAACCTTGGCCGTATGAATTTCTAAAGGGCGGAAGAAATATGAAGTCTTTAGGTAGTCGAGGTAGTGGGCAACTGTACCTTTGCCAATTTGGTAATCGGCGCCGGTGAGGCTTTGGGTTAATTTTCCGATAGTGTAGTAAGGTGAGTTTACAAGCAGAGAAATGAGGTCACGAATGGCGGCTTCTTGGCGTGGCCGATAGCGTTCAATAATATCGCGGAGTAAAAAGGTTTGAAAGTATTCGTCCAGAAGAATAGGCTTTTTACCTTCTTCGGCCAGCACAATTTCTGGAAAACCACCAAACGTAAGGTATTCGCGAAGTAGGTGCAGCTCGTCGCTGGTTTCTTTCCAATTTTTAAATTCCGTGAAACTAAGGGGGAAGACGTGCTTAGTAATTGTTCGTCCACGAAGCTCGGTTGGGATTTCGGCGGAGGAAAGCCTTGACGAGGAGCCGGTGAGGACGAGATGATAAAGGCGATTTTCATTGACGCGTCGGGCCCAACGACTCCAGTCGGGAATTTCCTGGATTTCGTCAACGAGAAGGACCGGTCTTTTTTCGCCATAGACCTCGCGGACAACGTTCAGAAGTTCTGTTAGCACCTCGGTTTTCTTCGGCAGCCGTTCGTCTTCCATATTCAGGTAAAGGCAGTTTTCCTTGCCGAGTTTGGCTGCAAAATCCAGAAGAATGAAAGTTTTTCCGACACGCCTAAAACCGACGACAGTTATTATTTTATAGAGAGGCTCAGAAAACCAGTCGCCGATTGAAAGCTGCCGAGGTTTGATAGTGGGGAGTGGCCGGGTTTGCCACTCGGAAACCAACTGACGAATAACCTGCTTGATATTCGAGGTCATACAGAACGATATTATACTGTATCGTTCTACATGTCAAGAGGAATGGAACGGTAGACATACAAGAAGAGAGTTAAAAGGCATAAAAGGGGCCAAGAAAGTACCGGACGAACACAGTGTCTACCCCACAGGGCTCGACGTTTTAGCCTCCATTTTGTGACCACAGCGGATTGGTTCGAACTTTTTGATAAAATAAGCCGGTATGGCGCCAAACTTTAGAGCCGCCAATCTTGATAAAGACGGATCGCTACTCAACGACCTCGACAATAAAATCTTTACCAGGGATTTTGACATTCCGTCCATGTCTGTCCAGGAAGAAGTTGAATACCTGAAAGATTGTCAGACCTTTATTTACTTCGAAGATAATAACCCCGTAGGCTTTTACTGTTATTCACAGGATAATGATGGCCTAGTAATACTAAAAGGCGTTGGTGTGATTCCAGGACACCAGAATAAGGGTGTTGGCAGAAAACTGATGGACAATTTTCTATCCAGAATTGAAGGAAAGAAGTCATCTTTAGTGGTTCATCCCAAAAATTCCGGAGCAATAATCTTATATCTAAAGTGTGGCTATAAAATTAACGGCTGGAAAGAAAATTATTATGGAGACGACCAGCCAAGACTGCTATTAGAAAGGCCGGGCACCCTTAAACCAGTGAGAACTCCCCGGTCTGAAAGGCCGAGGCAACTTTCAAACTCTCAGTCCGAAACCCCACACAGAAAAATCCTGAAGACCACTAATCCCCACCACAAGACGGTGGGGCTTTCTGGTACCGGGGTAAAATAAAGGGGCTTCACATGGTCCTGCGTCGATTTAGTAATTATCCCACCCCACGAACATAACTTTCGGTTGTAGTGTCTGAGTTAATCCTCGATCACAATTGCCCTAACGGGCGTACCGGATATATCGCGAATTTTAAGGGGGTACGCCTCGACCATTACTAAACGTTTTGAAATCGCTCGTAAATTACATGTCTGCTTAACCAATACCACATCGTGCTTGCAAAAAAGTCTCGTCGTTGGGGCTTCACCATCGTTCTCCAATGGAGCATCCAGGCAAGTGACGTCTGCCACCACCATCTTTATACCCTTATCAATCAAATATTGAGCGTCTTCCGGATGCATAAGTTTATCTTTTACATCTTCTCCCTCAAGCAGTTGGTCCATAATCCCCGTTCTTAAAATGACAGCCTTTTCGTTAAGGCTCTCGTTGTCTAACTGTTTTCGCAACTCGTGGCCGGGAATAAATTCTTCTTGTAAGTTATAAAAATCGACAACTATCGCTTCACGGCGAAAATAATTAATCGGAAACTCGTTAATCTTTTTACCTTCTTTAAGTATATAGTGAGGCGATTGTATGTGGGTACCGTCGGCACTATTGGTCGAAAAGTTGTAACAAAATTCTTTATCCTCACCAAAAGCACTATATGGATCGCCTATCTTAAGTGGTTTGTCACCGGGATAAACCCAATCGCCCATCCACATTGAGATATCAATTATTTTCATAAGCCCAACAATAAACTGCGTCTAATTATAACTCCGTGTTGAACTGTTTGAAAACAGAGGAACGGAACGGTTGTAGTTAGAGAGGGAGGTGCGGATTGCATTTAAGCAAGGGATAATTTGTCCACCCCGCGGAGCTTATTAATATTGTCTATATTTATCATGGGATCCAATATCGATAAGTAGGGCGGTGGATTGGTCTATCCACGAAAAAAATATTTTATTAGCTTTGTCAATTCTCATTGTCCACATTCTCACGCCTTTGAGCTTTTCGGTGTGGAGGCCTGGGTGTTTTGGATTACTTAGAAAAATTCTTAAAGCAGAAGAAACTAGCCGGGCTCTGGTTTGATTATTTGCGATGAATTTTTGATGTTCCCTTCGAAATTTTTTTGTTAGCTCAATTTTAACCATTCCTTAAGATTCATCACCAAGCTCTTCAAGGTACTTTTCCAGTCCTCCGGTGTCGGTAATGGTTAAGGTTTGCCCCTTTTTGTAATCTTCTAGAGCATCCCTCAGGAGGGTACTTAGTTGAATTTTTTCCAAAAGATCGAGCCCAATTACCGCCCCTTGGGGTTTATTATTAGCCATAACAACAATTGGCTCATTCTTTTTATTTGCTTTCTCTAAAACCTTTTTATATTCTCGCTGAATTTGTCTTGCTGATACCGTGCTATACATATGAGCGACTCTATCAAAAGATCGAGTGTATGTCAAGTAGACATACAATAGTGTTGTTATAACCGTATTTCCCTGCTCTATTTACAACTGTGTAAACATATACTACAGTAAGCGTAATGGATGAAACGCTGTTGCGTCAATTTTTAATTGATTCCAACAATGCGGGTTATGCCGGTGGGCAAGAGAAAAAATGGATCAAAGAAAAGGCGTTTAAAAACTTTGAAAATTAATCATTGACACTAAAGTTATGACCACTAATATTAGAACCAGCAATTCATCTTTTAAAAAATGTCTGCCCCAAAAAATAACAAAGACGAAGATAAGCCTCCCGGGAATCTGGTTGTTTCAATAAGCGCGCATTTACGCGGTCTTGCAAAAACTTCGCCGGCTGTGAGAAAACAGTTTTTTCCTTCGGAAGAAGAGTTTAACTGCAGTTCGTCATCGACGATCGATCCGCTGCTTGAAGAAAAATACACAAAGGTCAAAGGCCTCGTTCATAAATACAGCAGCCGAGTGTTAATTACCCTGTCGGCCTCTTGTGCTTCTTATTGTAGATTTTGCACACGAAGGCGGATGGTCGGAGACATTGAGAAAGGAAGGCTAACAAAAAACGATATCGCCGGGATGATTGAATATATCACCTCTCACTCTTTGATTAACGAGGTAATTATTTCAGGCGGAGACCCGTTCACGGTACCTGAACTTTTAGTTCACACAATGAAAAAATTTAAAAATCTTAACCAAGTAAAAATTATCCGTGTTCATACCCGAATGCCGGTCTCCAATCCTAAGGGGGTGACGCCCAAAATATTGAAAGCAATTAAAGCGATAACAAATAAGCCGGTTTATCTCTCTATCCATTTTGAACATCCGGATGAATTAACAAAACCAACTATCGAAGCGATATTTGCCCTACGCAAGGCGGGGGCGATTCTTTTGTCGCAATCAGTTTTTTTGAAGGGTGTTAACGATTCCTTTGAAACATTACGTAGCTTATTTACCCGCTTGGCTGAATTGGGAATAAGACCGTACTACCTATATCGCTGCGACCCAGTAAGCGGGGCGGAGCATTTTGTCGTCCCCTTTGGGAAAGAAGTCAAAATAATGACCAAGCTCAGAAGGGTTCTCTCGGGTATTGCCTGTCCGACTTATGTAATTGATGCGCCCAATGGTTCCGGTAAGATTCCGGTTCCCTTAAATAACTGGCATTTTGAAAGTGATCAGTATGAAGATTTCAATTCCAAGAGGGTTAAGGTTGTTTAAACTTTAGGCACGATGCATCGACGGAGTGAAACTTTCTTCATTTGTTAATATCGGGAGTGTGAGATAAATAACATCTTGAGACAGTCTTTTTTGTTAGCATAAAAATATGCTGGATTTGAATTCAATTATGATCGGGACAAAGCAGCCGGATGTCCTGTCGAAGTTTTATGAACAAGTTCTGCAAAGAAAACCCGATATGGATGAAGGCGGATGGTCGGGCTGGGTAGTTGGAAGCGCTTATCTTTCGGTGGGAGAACATTCAGAGATGGACGGCCCCGCGAAAGACCCCGGGAGAGTGATGTTTAATTTTGAAACTGAAGAAGTTAAAGAAGAATTCGAAAGAATCAAGGGCTTGGGGGCGAAAGTAATAAAAGAGCCATATGAAATGGGTGGCGCGTGGATTGCAACCTTGGCTGATCCGGATGGAAACTACTTTCAGCTGATGAGTCCCTGGGAAAAGGACGAATAGTTTCATTTTGATCATTTCCAGAACCAGCTTATGGTTATAGACAACGGTTTCCCCCTCCACCACGACCTGATGATTGACATGAGTTTCATTAGCATGTACCTTGTATATGATGGCAAATATTGTTGCTGATTTAGAAAATATTTTTTCCTCGGTGGTCACAGGGGCGGGCGATGTGGTATCTTCTATAACCAACAGCACCAAAGGAGTTGTAGTGAAAACAACCAAAGCTGGTGGTGAGGTGGCAACGACAGCAATCGACACGGTTGGTAAAGTAGTGTCTGAGGGAGTAAACGCCGCCTCACGTGCCGGAGTGTCTTCCGCTCAAGCGGTAACCGGGTTGGTCGCGGGAGCAATCGAGGGGGCAAAAGAAGTGGGAGAAGATGTCGGAACCACCACCATAGAGGTTTCTCGCGGGGCGATAAAAGGCGTTAGCCAAGTAGGAGGCGATGTCGGAGAGGCCGCGGTGTCTGCAGTTGAAGGAGCTATTAAGGCCGCCGGAGATATCGGTGCCGATTCAGGAGAGCTTGCCAAAGGTGCTGTCTTGGGCGTTTTGAAAGCGGCTGACGAGATAGGTTCTGAAGCCGGAGGGATCGTGAAGAAGGCTTTACTGGGTGCGGTTTCATTACCCCACGATATCATTGATGCTCTTCTTAACGGGCAAGATAATAAATAGATAACCTAGGTCAATCTTAAGACAACTGATTTTCACCCCAATTTAGACGTCGTCACCCCCGAAGGTCTTTTCGTACGGTAACTTCGGAGCAGGTCCGAGGTACATCCGAGCATATCCAAAACATTCTTTCATCTGATAACTTCTCGCTAGTTGCAACGCTTCTTTGTTAATTTCGGGAATGTCCAGATAAGCTTTTTCGCCAACAGCAAAAGAGCTTAATCCTTTAAAGAGTTCGTCGGCAACGGCATAGCTATCGGCAAAAAGCGGCCCGATCTTAAAACCAGACCGACATTTACGAATAACTCCATACACCCTTACTCCGGTATTATCATTATATTTCAGGGCGAGACTTTCCGGCATTGTTAGCCAGCCCTTTAGAAAGGGGTCTCTGTTGAAACCGAAATGCTTGGTATCTACGATGTTGATTAAATTAAAGTCAGCAGATTTGATCTTTTGGACTTTGGCACAAAGTTTGTGTTGCACCGCGACACTCTCCATCCGTAAATCCCGATGCGAAAACACAAAACCTCACTTAGTATAGGTCGGTTGCATTGTAAACACGCCGTCTCCCCCAAGAGCGGCTCCGATGTCAAGCCGACAGCGACTCATGTTTAATACCTTGGAAACGAAATCTTTACCTAAACCAGGAGTTCTATAAACGATCGCAATCTCCTTAACAGTTACGACTTAAGGTGAATGTCAGTATGCCGGCTGTAACACGGTCATTTTAGCTAGTCCAAATTCTTTTCCTGAATACTTAAAGTCGATCCCTTAATACCTCCATTACCGCCTGGAAAATACTTCTCACCGTTGAAACCCCTTGGACGCTTGGGACGATCACCTCTCCCGGTGGTAAACCTTTACTATTAGGGACAGCACTAGCCACTACCTGTCTATCCGCATCACCCAGGCCTGGACAAGCCCCTGGGTTTTTCTGACAATATTCCTCACCGTCCACATAATCGGGGCCTTTATATCCCCCTTCTCCCCAAAAACCAGGACACTCATCCGGATGCTCGGTACAATACTGCTTACATTCATCCGGTCCTAATTTTTCGCAAGCTTTAATACCGTTCTTTCGCCGCGTGCTTTTGCCTTCTGGATCACTGCCAAATTTTTCGCATTCATCGGCATTTTCAGGACTAGCACAAAAGGCCTTACAACTCTCCGGTGAATTGCACCCACCAGATCCTTTTCTTTCCCCTGGCCCATTACCTTCCCGAATTGCCAGACCCGCCTGCTTCATAAAATGAATACACTCTCCCTGGTTCACTTCTTGATCACACAGCGCCTTACACTCCGATGGCGAATCACAACCCAAGATCTCTTTCGCTTTAGATAGAATCTGCTGATTTTTAGGACTTAACATCTGCCCGCCACCCATTCCATATTTCTTGGCAAATTCAGTGCACCGCTCAAAATTCTCTTCACTCCCACAATAATTCTTACAAGCCTCAACTGAGCCGCACCCTAGCTCCGTCTGCGCCGCCGCTAAAATTCTATCCTTTTTACTTTCCACTTCGTCTCCTTTATAGAAACGTTTCTTTTTCGCATAATCTACACACGCATTAGTGTGGGTTTTATCTCCACAATACGTACGACAATTGTCAAAGTCGGTACAATTACCCAGTTCGACAATCGGAAAAGTCACTCCGTATTTCTTAATCGCCTCAGCCACTGTTCCCTTCGCCCAAACAACGGTAGTCGCCGCCAAAACTAACAAACTAACTAACCCAAATGTCCAAAACGTGCGTTTATTCATTTAAGTAATCAAGTGGATTTTTATCGCCTTCAAACGGGTTTGAATACTGGCTCGTTTTTTCAAATGGATTCTCTGTCCCTTTTGTTTTAGTCGGTAACAACGTAGGTCTGGTCGAAGGCCCAATCTTTCCGCTTACCTTATCTACTCCAACCCGAGATGATATTGCAGCCGGCTTTTGATATGAAACGACGAAAACTCCTAACGCTACCGCTAGCAAGGCTACCAGTCCTATTACCAACAACACGTGTGCAAACCCTGTCTGGGCACGCTCTTTCATCTTCATGTCTATATTAGTTAATATTACCCGACTACACAATCCAATGTATGGGTCACATACATTTCGGAAACATAGGTAATCGGTTAGGTGTATGCACGTGGTGCTTTAAGTTGCAGCGAAAGAAAAGATCTTTTGGGACCTAACTGGGTAAGGTAATTAGTAAGTTTCCGGGATAACCCTTCCATTGTATCCAAGGTGCAACCCTTTTATGAAATACACGAAGCAGCGCCGTTGTCTTGATAACAAATTCCATAGGTTCCCACGACCCTTATTCCTACCTGTCCTTGTCTTCCGATACGAAGAAATGCTACTGTTAGTGCAGATGCTAAGTCGCAAGATTCATTACCTGCATGTTGCTTTAAACAGCTCACTTGAAGAAGCAGGTCAGATTATCTCTCGCCTTCCCCCATCAGAGCGAATATTGATTGAAGCCGGGACACCCCTGTTAAAGAGAGAGGGCATCTTTGCTATCAGCCATATCAGAAACATGTGGCAGTCTAGATTGGCCCTTTTAAATACTGAGGCTTATGTCGTTGCTGATCTTAAGACGATGGATCGAGGAAGCACCGAAGTGCAAATGGCAAAAGATGCAGGCGCTTCAGCGGTTACGGCTCTTGGCCAAGCGCCGGTTGAGACGATTAATTCTTTTATTGATACCTGCCAAAGGTTAGATATCGACAGTATGTTGGACTTGATGAATACCGAGCAACCGATAAAGGTCTTAAGAAAATTAAAAAGAATGCCGACGGTGGTAATACTGCACCGAGGTGTCGACGAGGAAGATTTTAACAAAGACAAACCAATCCCCTATATCCAAATTAATAAGATAAGGTCCAGCTATGACGTTCTTATCGCCGTTGGCGGGGGGGATACGATAAGAGAAGTCCAACGGGCAATCTTTAATAACGCTAATATTGTTATGGTCTGGCGCGAGTTTTATAGACCTTCGGATAATACCGCTTCGCTCGCTGAGGAATTTCTCAAGGTTATCAGATAAAGCTATTTCCCGGTTAGTTTTTTCAATCCTTCCATGACTTCTATTGGTAGCGCAAAGACAACTGTGCTGGCCGGATTAGCGGTGGTCGCTTCAATGGTTTGAAGGGTTCTTATCGATATCGCCCCGGAGGAGGCCATTTGTTCCATGGCTTTCTTTAGATTTTCTGAAGCTGCCAGTTCACCCTGGGACCGAATAATCGTTGCCCGGCGCTCTCTTTCTGCTTCGGCTTGCTTGGCCATGGCTCTTTTCATATCTGCCGGAAGCTCGATATCCTGAATCTTAATAGCCGTGACATCAACACCCCAATCGGTGGTTTCTATGTCGACAATTTTCTTTATCTCGTCAGCTATTTTTTGTCTTTCTACGAGAAGGCTGTCCAATTCAACGCCACCAATGACATCCCGAAGCGCCGTCTGGGCATATTGGGTAACCGCGTAGGTGTAATCCTGTATTTTTAAGACGGCGTCTTCCGGTTTTGTTACTTGAAAGTACACGACAGCGTTAATGCCGACCGGCACATTATCTTTGGTTATAACTTCCTGTTGGGGAATATCTGAGGTAGTAATTCTGATATCAACCTTTATAACTCGCTCAAAGATGGGAATAACAAAATTTAAACCCGGGCTTAGGGTCCTGGTATAAGAACCGAGAGTTAAAACAATCCCTCGCTCGTATTGGTCGATAATCCGAATGCCTGAAAGAGCAAGAAGAATAAGGACAACAACAACAGAGGCTATAAGCATCATTTTTAGTTTGCCTTATATGATTGGATAAGTCAATATCTTTTACCGTACTGTAGACAACTGATTGTATTGTGATAAGTTTGTGGTATGATCTGCAATGTCTACTATCTCGCATAGTAGATTGTATTATTATGATTAAGACTCAATTGCCAATACCTGAGCTTTTCGAAAGCCAAAACAAGCTTGGTCCTCTGGAATATGAAATGATGAAGATTATCTGGAAAACAAGCAGGTGTACGGTGAGAAGTATCGTTGAGAACATGAGGCGAGAAAGAACGTATGCTTACACTACCATAATGACAGTGATGAACCATCTCTACAAAAAGGGATTTCTCCAAAGAGAAAAGGTGAATAAAACGTATTACTATGAACCATGCGCTTCGGAGAGTCAGGTGATCCGGGTTTCTATCCGACATGGCCTGAAATCCCTCTTGAGTGAATATGGTGGGCTGGCTGTTTTATCGATGTTGTTGCCCGTTGAGGTTAATCTTTCTCTGCCGCGACCCGGTCCTATGCTCGCTTCTTATAAGACCCCGGTAACAATCGGATTTTTTGTTAGTATGGCACTTGGCTTGTTTACACTTTTCTCCTGGGAGTTACTTCAAGGAACAACAGTGTATAGTTTACTCGCCTACTTGGGGCTTTTGGTGTCAGAACCACAAATTGTCTTTGGCTATACGGACCTGATATTGAGAGCGTTTTTCGAGAGTCTCCCAACGAGTTTATTATTAACCAATTTAGTCTTGTTGATATCAAGTGTTATCCTCATAAGAAAAATTGTGAGCCTTATTGATTTAAAATTTCCATCGGTATTCTATAAGTCCGGAGGGCTAATACGATGAACGAAAAAAGTGTCAATCAGAGACGAAACACCCTTCTGGGAGTTGGTGCGGGGGTACTACTGGCAGTTTTTATGTTGTTGATCTTTTTGTTCGGAATCTTCATCGGCAGACGCCAGAGCAGATTTCTTCCCCACTTCGGACAACTACATATGAACCGTGAGTTCTATCCTCGAGAATTCGGTCACGGTGCCATGGGAACTGTTGAAACAGTGGGTGATAATTCAATGGTTGTCCGAGACAAAGCCGGGGCCTTAAGAACGATACTTATTGATAACCAAACCCAGATAAGAAGAGGGATGACAAATATAAAATTCTCCGAAATAAAAATAGGTGAGCAGGTAGTAATCCTCGGTGAGCCCCAAGAGGAGGAAGGAGCAATCAAAGCAAAATTAATCCGAAGTTTGGGTGATCGAAAAAATGGATAAATTAAGACCGCTTGCGGGCAAATTATTAAAAAACAATCGGAAACTGGTCTTTCTGGTTGCTCTGATAGCAATTGTTGGTTATTTAGGGTGGCATCGGTTTATAAGGCCAAGTACCCAGAGGCCCCAGTATCAAACAGCTCAGGTGGAACGAGGGACAATTGTCTCCTCGGTTTCGGCCTCCGGGCAGATTTTGAGTAGCGGTGTAGTGAATGTGACCACTAATGCCTCTGGGATTATTAAACGTACGTTTGTTTCCGACGGGGAGAAGGTCGCTAAGGGGACTAGAATTGCCGAAATTGAGCTTGATAGTGTTGGCCAGCAAAAAAATGCTTCTGCATGGTCGAGCTATTTGTCGGCTAAGAACAGTTTAGACTCGGCCAGTACAAGTTTTTATACTTTGGACTCTCAAATGTGGGCCGCTAACCAGAAACTTATTAAAGACGCTGTGGCCAGAGGACTGGTAGCAGAAGATCCGACCTACATTCAAGAGCACGATGATTGGTTGGCAGCCGAGGGTAAATATAAAAATCAAAAAAACACTGTTTTCCAGTCACAAGCGGCACTTAATAATGCCTTGCTTGGGTATCAGCAGTCGTCGCCAATTGTCACCGCCCCGATGTCGGGTATCGTAGAAAATATCACTATCGCTCCCGGAATGACCATCGGGCAGAGTACCGCGACAAGCGAAGGAGCGAGAGAAACAGTTGCGGTTATTAGAGTTGAAGGGAAACCGCTCGGTTCATTTAATTTCTCAGAATTGGATATAAAGAAATTGAAAATCGGACAAAAGGCAACGATAACAGTGGATGCAATTGGTGATAAGACTTTTACCGGAGGAGTGGTGGCGTTAGACAAAATCGGGCAAGTGGTCAGCAATGTCACTAATTATCCGGTTATTATCCAGCTGGACAGCACTTCGATAGATTTATTGCCGAATATGTCTGCATCAGCATCGGTGATTATCGAGATGAAAGACAACGTCATCATTGTACCGACTCAAGCTGTACAATCACTAAATGATCGATCAGTTGTCAGGGTATTAAAGCGGGGAAAAATCGAACAGAAAGTTATTACTACGGGGGTGTCCGGGGATCAGGGAATTGAAATTGTTACGGGACTTGCCGAAGGCGACGAAGTAATCATCGGGATGCAGGGCACAACCGGCCAACAAGGAAGTTCTTCTCCTTTTGGCAGCTTTGGCGGAGGAGTTTTCAGATCCGGAGGGTTGGGCGGCAGTTCGCGAGGCGTCATTATGCAACATTAAGTTGAAACATAATATGATACAAGGCGATCACCTCTCAAAGGTTTACCGGAATGATGCCGTAGAAACCGTGGCTCTCTCGGATGTGTCTTTTGTAATTAAGCAAGGAGAGTTCGTAGCTATCATGGGTCCGTCGGGCAGCGGAAAATCTACACTCATGCACATTATCGGCGCCTTGGACACACCCACTTCCGGAACCTATACCCTGGATGGGGGAGAAGTCGGCAAACTATCGGAAGATGAGTTATCCGATATCAGAAACAAAAAAATCGGTTTTGTTTTCCAGGCATATAATTTGCTCCCGCGAACCACGGCCTTAAATAATGTTATGCTGCCGATGGTTTATGCAAATGTCCCAAAGGAACAGCGGATCGTCCGGGCAAAAAGCTTGCTTGAGAGGGTGGGACTGGGCGAGCGATTGGAGCATACTTCCAGCCAACTTTCCGGAGGTCAACAGCAACGAGTGGCTATCGCCAGGAGTCTGGCCAATAATCCGAAACTTATTTTGGCAGATGAACCAACCGGGAATTTGGCGACAACTCAAGGTGAAGAGATTATGGCTATCTTTCAAGATTTAAATAAAGCGGGACATACAATCGTGATGATTACTCATGAAGCATATATTGCTCAGCACGCCAGAAGAGTTATCCACCTAAGAGACGGAAAGATCGCTACCGATAACGGTAACCACAGACAAAGAAAAGCAAAAGATTTAGTCAACTATACTTCAAAAACTTAAATTTGAGTTTTTGAGTATAACGAATCTAATCTGATTTTTCGCTCTACGAGCTGCAAATCAGAATAAGATTAGTATATTATTCGATCAAGAAAAATAACTGACCTGAATACATTTTTAGGGTAAATTGAAACAGCAATATGGACTTTTCCGCAACCTTGCAGTCAGCCATCGAGGCTTTGACTTTAAATAAGCTAAGAACATCACTGGCCACGTTGGGAGTGGTGATCGGTATCGGGGCGGTGATCGCGCTAGTCTCTTTGGGTCAATCCGGCCAGAGAGCCGTAGAGACACAAATACAATCTCTAGGGTCTAATCTTTTAACGGTCATCCCCGGTGCCCAAGCAAGCGGAGGGGTGAGGCAGGCGGCAGGTGGAGCAACTACATTAACTTTTGAGGATGCTAAAGCAATTTTGAACACCCCTCAAATTACTACCATTATTAATGTTTCGGCAGAAGTATCCCGTCGGGGGCAAGTAACCGCGGGGCGAAACAATACGAACACTCAAGTATTGGGGATCACACCGGCGTATCGGGAGGTAAGAAAAATAAATCTTGACCAAGGTGCTTTCATCGCCCAGAGAGACATTGATGGCCTAAGCAAAGTGGCCGTACTCGGACCGCAGGTTGTCTCGGACTTATTCGGAGACGGTAGTAATCCTGTTGGGGCAACCGTGCGAATTAACAAGATGGCCTTTCGTGTTATCGGCGTCACCGCCTCTAAAGGTGGCAGTGGGTTTATGAATCAGGATGATGCGGTCTTTATTCCTCTGACAACCGCTCAAAAACAGCTGTTTGGCTTGGATTACTTAGGATCGATCTCGATTGAAGCTAAGAATGAAGAAGTGATGAGTCAAGCCAGGGATGAAGTGGGTTATTTTCTTTTGAGTAGACATAAGTTGACAGATCCGTCACAAGCGGACTTTACGATCTTTTCTCAGGAAGACATCTTGGGAGCGGCTTCCCAAATAACTGGAACTTTTACGGCACTTCTTTCCGGCATTGCCGGGATTTCTCTTCTTGTGGGAGGAATCGGCATTATGAATATTATGTTCGTGACGGTTACCGAGCGAACGCGCGAAATCGGGCTTAGAAAAGCTCTGGGGGCCAAGAAGAAATGGATCATTACCCAGTTTTTAACTGAGTCGGTTTTGCTGACGGTAGTGGGGGGAATTCTGGGAATGGTGCTGGGAATGTTACTTTCCTTTGTTATTGCTCGGATAATCAACTTACCATTCACAATTTCCCTATCATCGGTTGTCCTGGCCGTTGGGGTATCGGGAGGAATTGGTATCCTTTTTGGTTGGTATCCGGCACAGAAGGCAGCGAGTCTTTCTCCGATTGAAGCACTGCGGTATGAATAGGACGAAAGTTTTTATTGTCTTAGTAATATTTGCCGGAATATTGGCCGGCGGGTATCTTTTTATTTTGGGAAAACAACCAAAGTCTAATGGTATTGTTAATAAGGACCAAAGATCACCTTCGGTGTCCCAACCGCTCGATACAGGAATCAAGATTGTGGCTGATAACCTGAAGACACCTTGGGAGCTAGCCTTTTTGAAGGATAACGAAATTTTGGTAACAGAAAGACCGGGGACGCTTATCTTAATTAAACAAGGACAGAAAATCCCTATCAGCGGGGTAAAAGCTAGCGGTGAAGGTGGCCTGTTAGGCTTGGCTATCCATCCAAATTTTGAAACAAACCGGTGGATTTATTTATATTTGACCACAGGGACTGATGGTAGACTAACCAACAAAGTTGAGCGCTATCGCTTTAAAGATGGTCAACTTTCAGAGCGAACCGTTATTATCCAGGGCATCGGAGGTGCCTCAAACCACGATGGAGGAAGAATCGCTTTTGGTCCTGACGGAAACTTGTACATAACAACAGGAGATGCAGGCAACCCCAACACAGCCCAAGACCAAACATCGCTTAATGGTAAAATCCTGCGAGTCAAAGACGACGGCAGTATTCCTACGGACAATCCTTTTGGTAATGCCGTCTATTCTTATGGGCACCGCAATCCCCAAGGACTTGCTTGGGACGACAATGGAAAATTATGGTCAACCGAACACGGCCGCTCAGGAGTACTAACCGGTCTGGATGAACTTAACCTTATTGAAAAGGGGAAAAATTACGGCTGGCCGCTTATTTCCGGGGACGAGACCCGAGCAGGAATGACCCGCCCGGTTGTGCACTCGGGACCAGATACCACCTGGGCACCTTCAGGGGCAGCTTTCTACAACGGGAGTATATATTTTTCCGGGCTTCGCGGACAAGCCATTTATGAATATAAAATCACTGATAAATCTTTAAACGCGTATTTCAAAGACAAACTTGGCAGAATCCGGACGGTGGTGCTGGGTCCTGATAAATACTTGTATATATTAACCAGCAATACGGACGGCAGAGGTACCTTGCAGGAAGGTGATGATAAATTGATCAGAATTGATCCCAATATACTTTAAATGAGATGAGCCAAATTCTTAAAAACGTTAAATTCCATGGTTTTATCGTAATGGCTTTTCTTTCCGTTTTTGTTATTATTTTTATTTCCTGGAAAAAAATTGCGACATCCCCGCAAACGGACACTTTATTAGAAGAAATTGACTTCGGTGAGCCGATAGAAGAGCTCCACCCACTTTCTATTGAGAAGATGCGCCAACAATCTTATCCCGGTAGTGATACCGTAATTGAGCAAAAATTGTCCGGGCGGGCTAACTACAATCAATATATTGCCTCTTATAAATCTGAAGGTTTGAAAATATACGCACTTCTTACAATTCCAAAAGGCTTAAAGCCTGAAGGCGGTTGGCCGGTGATAATCTTTAATCACGGCTACATCCCCCCGGGTCAATATAGGACTACCGAAAAATACACCGCCTTTGTAGATGCTTTTGCTAGAAATGGATATGTTGTTTTTAAGCCTGATTACCGCGGTCATGGCAGTTCTGAGGGCAAAGCCGAGGGTGGATATGGTTCGAGTGCTTATACCATTGATGTGTTGAACGCGCTTGCGTCCATAAAGAGGTTACAGAACCCTGACAGTTCTTCGACCGACGGGCCGTTGGTTGTTGATGCTCGTAGAATCGGGATGTGGGGGCACTCTATGGGAGGGAGCATAACGCTACGGGCGATGGTTGTTTCAAAAGAGATTAAGGCCGGAGTCATCTGGGCGGGGGTCGTTGGCTCTTATGCTGATCTTCTTGATAACTGGAGGCGAAGAAGTCCACTACCGGGCTTACCGCAAGGAGCAACCTCTTGGAGGCAGCGATTTACAGAAAGATATGGTTCGCCTGAGACCAACCCCGATTTTTGGAATTCGATTTCTCCTAATTCTTACCTTAAAGACATCTCGGGACCGATTCAACTACACCACGCCAAAGCGGATTCGCATGTTCCTTTTCTGTTCTCAGAAAAACTGGCCAGTGGGCTTGGGGAAATCGGAAAGCCGGTAGAGTTTTATGCGTACAATGGGGATGATCACAATTTAACCAATAGCTTTAACACGGCGATTAACCGAACAATTCTCTTTTTTGATCAAAATCTTAAATAAAGTTCTATTCAGAGTAAGATCAGTATATGCAGATATATTGGCACACTAAAAAGATCGGCGACATATTTGAACTCCTTAATACCTCCAAAGAGGGGCTGACTGAAGAAGAGGTCCAAAAACGCTTGCAGAAATACGGACCTAACGCGCTCCCTGAGTCCAAAACAGATAGTTTAATCGCCATTTTTCTACATCAATTCCAAAGTCCACTTATTTATATTCTGTTTCTGGCCAGTTGGGTGGTTTGGGTCATGGGAGAATATGTCGACAGCGCGATTATTCTTTTTGTACTCCTGTTTAACGCGGTTGTAGGAACACTCCAAGAAGGCAAGGCTCAAAATACCCTCCTTGCATTAAAAAAGTTTACAGACACCTTAGTTAGAGTGAGGCGCAGCAATGCAGAATTAATTATTCCCGATAAACAGATCGTACCCGGAGACATTATTCTTCTTCAGGAAGGGGATAAGATACCTGCCGATGCCAGAATTATCCACTCAAACGACTTAACGCTAAATGAGGCGGCTTTAACCGGAGAATCTCATCCTATTCATAAATTTCCTGATACTTTGAGCAATTTGAAGCTCCCGATTTCGGAGCAGAGAGATATGGTCTTTAAGGGGACAAACGTTGTTGCCGGCAACGGACAGGTGGTGGTGGTAAGCACCGGACTGAATACTTCTTTGGGTCAAGTCTCAAAAGAGATTGCCCTTATCAACACGGAAATTCCTTTAAAGACAGATATCCGGGATCTGACTAAATTAATCATTATCACTATCGCGACAATCTGTTCATCGATCTTTATACTGGGCGTCCTAATCGGCCACTCAATAAGAGAGATGTTTACGACCGTCGTTTCTTTATCGGTGTCGATCATCCCCGAAGGCCTACCGATTGTCACGACGTTGGTTCTGGCAAGCGGTGTTTGGAGAATGAGTAAGCGCAATGCTTTAATAAAAAAACTTCAAGCGGTAGAGGCGCTAGGCCAAGCAAGGGTCATTGCCGTTGATAAGACAGGGACAATTACCCAAAACAAGATGTTGTTACAGAAAGTGTATATAAATGGTAGAAATTTCCAAATTACAGGAATGGGGTACGACCCTAAAGGCGAGGTGTTGCTAGATGGAAAAAGAGTGGATCCACACGACTTTCAAGAACTAATATTGGCGGGTAAGATCGCTGCATTGGGTACGAATACCGGGACTTTCTTTAATAAAGATAGCCAGGAATGGCAAGCAACAGGCGATCCAACCGAATCGGCGCTAACGGTGTTTGCTCAGAAGGTGGGTTTCCATAAAGATAACTTGGAAAGGGAAGCACTCAAATTATCGGAAATTCCTTTTTCATACAGAAATAAATACCACACAACGACACATAGGGTAGACGGGCGGATTTTTACAACCGTGGTTGGGGCTCCTGAAACTATCCTGGATCTCTCAACGAGGATTTGGAACAGTGAGAGAAATTTAAGTCTGGCCAAGAGCAAGAAAGACGAACTCGAGGCAATCTTTTTACAAATGTCAGGCGAAGGACTCCGGGTGTTGGCTTTTGCAACGATTAATACCACGCTGCAGGCGATCCAACCGAAGAATGTCAAAAATCTGACTTTCGCGGGGTTTTTCGGAATAAATGATCCGCTTCGTCCCGAGGTACACGAAGCGATGAAAAAAGCTATGTCTGCAGGTATTAAAGTACTGATGATTACGGGTGACCACAAAATTACGGCAGAGGCAATTGCAAAAGAGGCGGGCATTTATCATGAAGGCGACCTTGTTCTCACGGGAGAAGACATGGATAGATTATCGGACGGTCAATTGGCCGAGATACTGGAGAACGTATCGGTTTTTGCGAGAGTAACGCCTGAGCATAAACTGAGAATTATCAAAACCTATAAAAAGAAAGGGGAGATTATTGCCATGACCGGTGATGGGGTAAATGATGCGCCATCTTTAGTGGCAGCAGATCTGGGCGTGGCTATGGGTAAAATCGGTACTGAAGTGGCGAAAGAAGCATCGGACATCGTACTTTTGGACGATAACTTCGGGAGTATTATCTCCGCGGTCGAGGAGGGTCGCAGTATCTATAAAACCATTAAGAAAGTTATTCTTTATCTCTTTTCAACCAGTCTCGGTGAGTCGCTTACGATTATCGGGGCATTATTTTTGGGTTTTCCACTGCCGATCTCGGCGGCCCAGATAGTATGGCTAAATCTTGTGACCGATGGCTTTTTGGATGTTTCCCTGGCGATGGAGCCTCAAGAGGAGGGTCTTCTTAGGGGAAACTTTGAAAGGCCAAGAAAATATCTGCTTGACGCACTTACAATCAAGCGTATATTCACTATGGCTATTCCGATGATGGTCGGCACCCTGTTTCTTTTTAGTAAATACTATCAGGCCGATCTTTCTAAAGCCTGGACGATTGCCTTAACGACTTTGGCGGTATTTCAATGGTTTAATGCTTGGAACTGTCGACACGAAACAAAATCAATTTTTAGCCTGAACCCTTTCTCTAATAAGTTCTTGGTCGGGGCGACGGGCATCGTTATTTTCCTTCAGATTCAGGCGATCTATAACCCGCTAATGCAGAGAATTCTTAAGACGACACCGCTTGATTTATCAGATTGGCTAGCAATTTTACCTGTCGCGTGCACAATTGTGATCGTTGAAGAATTGAGAAAATACGTGTACCGGAAAATGAACAAAAAAACGGCCAAGTTCAGATCTGCAGGTCAATTTCCAAAACTCGATATCGCAATTTCTTAGAGTTACTCTTTGTAAGGCAACACGAATTGTTACTCCCCTATTTAATTAGCACTCGTGGTGGGTGTTTGCCAACTTTTAAGCTAAATGTCCCACTTTCTCCCCTACTTGTTAAACGCGGTGAAAAGCAATTTGGAACAGGACTTATGCAGTAAGTCGATGATTCCTTACCTCCAGTTCTGTCTGAACTTGGAATTAGTTTACCAAATTACTGGAAGTCGTGCGTAAGCCCTGTTATGATGAGAATTGATGAGGCGTAAGGGGTTTGCGGCACCGCTTGTTTTGGTAGGAGCTATTTTTGTTTTGATTGCCATCGTCGGTATTCTTTTCTTGGGAAAATCAAAATTATTCCCATTAAGTCCTTCCGCTCAAATTGCCCAGCCTGCGGGCTATCAAGCAGAATGGAAAACATATTACGCAGATTTCTTCTCTTTCCAGTACCCCTCAAGCCTTGTAGTTAAAAATGGAGATGCGTCCGGTGATTTCGTAAACGATTGGTATCGAGTCATCGCCCCAGAGGATTTCGCTTATAAGGGAATGTCTTATCCCAAAGGGGAAATAATGGTGATAGATACGCGGGCGACAAGGGGTATTAGCAGCTATGCCGCAGCGGTTAAAGGCTACGAGAAATCATACCAAGATTTATATGAAGAAAAGATAAATAAGGGGCTGTTAATCGGCGGAAAGTTTAAAGATAATCCTTCGAAGTCTAACTACAGTGCCATTTTCCCATTTGCCAGTGGGATGATTATGGTGGTTCCTTCGGGCTCATCAAGCGGTGACTTCTCTAAAATTAAACTTGTGAGGGATGTTCTTCAGACGTTTAAATTTGTGGATAATCCTGAAGATAGTTGGAAAGTATATACGAATAAAGCGGGTGGCTTTTCTATCACGTTTCCTCCCACAATGGAAATAAGGGGAGATAATATATCGACGGATGGGGGAATGGTGACTATTTCAGGAACGAATAGTCATTTAAATATTAACATTTCTTCACATATGACAATGCTGTCTAGAATGACTGTGGATACCGACTGTGAGCCGCTTGATCTTAAGACTATGGTCTTTGTTGGTCAGGTGGTCGGAGTTTGCGAAAGTAGAAGCGCTTCACATGTCTTTTATACAAAGAAGCCAGACACGGACACCTGGGTAGGAATTGATGCTGGTTATGCAACCCCGGAGGATAAAAATACAATTTTTAAGGTGATCTACTCGTTTAAGTTCCTTTAGGGACTAAACCTTAGAAGGTGTAGAGAAATTTTGATGTTCTGATTTCTTCGCACACTGAAAAAATTCTGAGAAACTATTCAAAATAAACCTCGCAATCAAGTTTTTTTATTTTCAGAATTTACACAAAGGGGTGGGGGTAGTTGCACTTTGGATATAATTAGGTTGTGATAAATATTGAATTGTCTGACCATGCGAAAGACCAGATAAAAAAAGAAGGATTCCAAAATCTCTTGTTCTGTCTACGGTAAGAACACCCGATAAAAGAGTCTCGAGTTTCCGTCCCCGTACATCGTTACGCAAGCGCTATGGTGATAGAATTGTCGAAGTAGTAACAATTATCGAAGGCAGAAAGTTGGTTGTTGTCACTGCTTATTTCCTTAAAGAACTATGAAATTAAAATACGATCCAAAAGTAGATGCTATTTATATTGAATTGGGAAAAGGGAGATATAGCCAGACAAAGAAAATCTCTGACACGGTTATGGTGGACCAAGATAAAAAGGGGAAAATCTTGGGTGTTGAGATATTAGATGCAAGAGAAAATATCCCCGCCTTTGATCCAAAGAAGATAAAGCTGAAGGTTGTTGGATACAAATCAATTTCTCCAGCGGCAGCTTAACCGAGGTTATAAATTCTGATTTCATCCCACCCTGCAACCCAGTTTTTGTGGCTGCCGAATTCACGCCAAACACAGTCCTGTAGTGATTGCTTCGTGGGGGACTAGCGGTATTGTCCCTCCAATGTACCACACACGCCTACAAAATCATTCTTGACATATCTTCGTGTTCGTAGAGAATGCAAACAATGGATGATAAAGCCCTTGCCTTTGTAGATTTAGAAACCACAGGCATAAGCAGTAGGCATGATCGCATAATAGAGCTGGCGGTACTTAAGGTGCAGGATAATAAAATACAGGATTCACTCAGTACGCTAGTTAACCCCGAGATTCCCCTGCCTCCTTTTATTGAGCACCTTACCGGGATTACCAGAGCCCAATTGGAACAAGCGCCGACCTTCGCTGAGATAAAAGATCATTTAGTTGAGCTTTTCGAAGACACTATCTTTGTCGCTCACAATGCCCGCTTCGATTATTGGTTTATTAAAGAGGCCTTAAAAAGGCACGGAATAAGTTTGTCCTTGAAACAACTATGCACCGTAAAATTGTTTCGGGCACTGCACCCTAAACTCGGTAGTTATAATTTGGATAGTTTAATTAGCGCCTATAAGTTAAAAATAGACAGGCGCCATCGGGCGTGGAATGATGCTAAAGTTTTATTTGACTTTTATCTCAAAGCAAAAAAACATACGGAGACGCAGATATTCCAGGACGCGATTAACAAGACACTTCGTCGAATTACAACTCCTGTAAACATCTCCGGTGAGGAATTGGATAGCCTGCCTGAGGGTCCCGGAGTATACATATTCTTTTCTGAGTCGCAGATACCTCTTTATATAGGCAAAAGTATCAATATTAAAGACCGGGTATTATCGCACTTTGCAGATACCGGAAGCTCGGTTCGAGAGGTAAGTATTGCCCAACAGGTAAAAAGAGTCGAAACATTTGAGACGGCCGGGGAACTATCCGCACTTCTTTTGGAATCTACCTACATCAAGAGATATAAACCTTTGTATAACCGGCAGCTACGCCGCCTTCAACGAATGATTATTCTCAAATCCGCCCTGAACTCTGACGGTTACCAAAGCGTATACACGGAAATATCTGACACAATTTTACCGGATGAGATAGAAAACATAATCGGCATCTACCGATCCGAAAAACAACTTAAAGACACACTTATGTCCGTCGCTAAGGATCATCAATTGTGCCCCAAACTCCTCGGCTTGAGTAAGGATAAAGCAGCTTGTTTTTGGTGCCAGCTCGGTTGGTGTAGAGGCGCATGTATCAACAAGGAGCCGGCGTACTCTTATAACGTTCGTTTTATTGAAGCGTTTGCCCAATACAGGTATAAAAAATGGCCATTTGCAGGACCGGTTCTGGTTCATGAAAGTTCTGACAGATATGCAGAATCTATTATTGTTGATAAATGGTGTGTTCTTGGGTCCGGTAGATGGGACGAAGACAGCAATCTAAATATTCAAGACAGCCCTTATAGCTTTGACGTGGACACCTATAAAATCCTCGTGAGGTTTTTTTCTTCTAACAAAAACTACAAGAAAATAAGAATCTTAGATGCAAAGATTGTTAAAAGGGGTCTGACTTGGGATAGCTAATCAGACCTCCCCTTCCTACCTAAAAGGACTACTTTTTCTTGATTGGTTATAAGCTCATACTGCCCACTTTCCTCGATCCGCCTAAGATAGGTCACGAGCTGTTCTTGGGTGTTTAGAACTAATGGTAAATTAAAATCAATAAGGACGTAGTCTGAGTTTTCGAGCGGTTGATCTGGCATATTGGGCAAGGGATGAATCAGCCCCAACGGTCTATTGATATGGGGGGCGATTTGATAAGAAGCGGAGATTGAGGCATTTACGGGCAAACTACTGATAATTTTATAAACAATATCTACGTGACTTGCTCGGGCAAGGAAGTTCAGATTGAGATTGGTAAGTGAATATGGCCGGTAGCCTTTATAAACATTCATCAAGATAGCAAAAGAAAGTATGAAGATGGTGAGCATACTTTGACTTTTGATCCTTTTTAAGGAAAGGATTTTTTTTAACCAATAGTCAAGAGCTTCGATTGAAGAGACGGTCACGATTACCCAGATCACTGCGCTGTAGTGAAAGCCGTTGAGAGCCGCGATATTGGAACTGAGTAATTTTTCAAAAAGCGGGGGGGCGACCATAATCCAAGTGGGGGGATAAAATAACGGCAAGAAAGCAAAACTCCCAAAAGTGATAAAGAAAGTCTCAACCTTATATGCGGGGGTGACAAGGGTTTGAATAAGCAATAAAGGATTGTTTATGAAGTTTTGGACAAGAGATACCAACCCGTCTGAAGCGAGATCGCCGTATTGACCCCAATGACCAAAGCCACCCGGATTGAAGAACGGAAAGATCAGATTAAAGGTAAACCAATACCACGAAATTCCCGCCAAGAGTGTAGTTAACCCAACCAGTTTTTTCCTTTTAAACAAAAGATAGATCCCGAAGGCGGCGATTACAAAACTTATTTCCTCTTTGACCATCAAAGAGAGGGCAAGAAACAGGAAATACCATCGGTTTTGTGAAGTTTCAACAAAATAATAAGCCCATAAAAATATCGCGGGGAAGAGAACGATCGGATGAAAGCCATAAGCATAGCCCATCTGAAGCCCCCCAAAAACTGAATAAGCCAAAGAGACCGTTAAGGCTAAAGTTTCACTTTTAAATTTCCTTTTAACTAAAAGAAAAACGGGGATCATACCTGAGATGGTTAGAAAGGCCTGAAGAAAGATCAAAATTGTCGCATCTTTGATGATCCAATAAAAAGGAATGAAAAACAGCAAAATCGGTTCGAAATGATCACCCCAGACGAACCTGTCCGGAGTGTCCCAAATTCTTGGAACCCTGAACTCTGACAGTTGCCAGACGGTCGAGTGGTAGTAAGCAACATCAACTGATTCGGAGATGAAATTGTTATAGCGAGCAACAGTTGCCAAAAGTAAGTAAACGCCCCAGAAGATGATGATTAACCTAAAGCCAATGATAAACAACTTACCCGGGCTATCTATTTTAAGTTTGGTGATTGATGGCACCAGATTATTATAAGGCTCAACGACCTGATAATTGGGACGTTGGATTTTATCTTGCTTTAGCCATTTGCGCTGGCTCCAAAGCTACTGCCGGCCATAAACCACCGGGTAAGCGTTTGGCAAATACCAAGAGCCGCTTCCAGGTGGTAAGCGGCGGCCAACATCCTTGAAGGACAATCGTTTCCTCCTCGTAAGCCTGATCTAAAAATGACGTATCAGTTGGCTCAATAATTTTCGAACCCGTGACGACATAGCCATACTTAGTGCCGTTGTAGGCAATGAAAACTAAGTCCCCTGATCGCAATTTGGCAAGAAGGGCAAAGGGGGGTTTGTGGCCGGAAAAAAAAGATGGATGTGATGAATGGGCAAAATAGTAGCCCATTTTCCCTGATCCCGGGAAACCGGTTCCGGCTGCTTGGACAACGCTGTTTTTTAAAGCTTCTTCGGATGCTTTTTGGTCGCTGATGTTTACCCCGAACTTTATTAGTTCGTCCAAAAAGATACCGGGGATTATCAGTCTTGGCTCTTCTTTGTCAAACCATACGGGTTTATTAACCGCTAACAAATTAATGCCGCTTGTCCGCAGATGATAATCCGTCTCCGCGGAGACGACCGGCCCTATGACAAAGACCAACCACGTTCCAAAAAGCGCTAGGGAGACAATAATAATTAACTTCCTTGAATTCATAGAAATATCAACAAAGAGACGGCTCTGAAAAGGTCACCTTTTCTTAAATAGCAAGCCAAAACCCAATGCTCCGCCCAGAAGACCAAGGAGGGAAAAAGAGATGGGAGCACCGGTTGCCGGTAATACCGCCGGACGACGAAGAGCAGAAAGGACAATGTCGGTGGCACAGGCATCGCTGGATTTCCAATTTCCTTCGGAGTCTCTAATCTCGACACTGGCGTGATATTTACCGGGGTTAAGATAACGATGCAAAATTACAGGAACATCAGTCTCCTTATTAGTGCCATCCCCAAACCAGAACCGATAGCGGTTGACACCGTTCTTAGTCTCTGTCCACTTAACATTAAAAATAACATCAGAAGGGGCCACAGTATTATTTGAAGAGGCGACTAAAGAATCGCACCGACTAAACATCGCAACCGGCGCACTGACCGGGCCGCTTTCGCCACCACCGCCACGCCCGGGTCCCTCCGTCGGCGTCGGCATGACAGTAGAAGTCGCGGTGGGCGCAGGAGTTAAAGTCGGGAGCGGAGTAGGGATAGGAGTCAATGTTGGGGCAACTAGAACGGTAGGCGTAGGGGTGATTGTCGGAGTCGGTAGTTTGGGGGTTGGAATTGGGGTCGGGGTGGGAGTGGGAAGGTGAACCACCCCGCAGGAACCAGAATACCAAACAAGGTAGTCTTTAAGGCTTCCATCTCCACAGTCCCAACCGCCTGAAGCTCGACAATTTTGATCAAAAACATCAATCTGCACGGTGGTATTACAGGCGGCTCGATCGAGACTATAAGAGTTAGAAAAAGGCTGTTCGTTTTCCCTGCAGTCTGTAACGCTGCCATTACAAGTAAACCTAACTACGAAAGGACCGTTTGTAGCACAAGAGCCATTTTCTGTACTACAGGCTCCGCTACAATTATGAAATGAGGCGTCAGTCCCTGAGCCACATAAATTGGTATATATACCTGACCCATAGGTTAATGCCGCCAGGATGTTCGTTTTTGAAGCAAGGAATATGACCGGTAATACAAGAAATATGTAAAGAATGATATAAATTTTTCTCATAAGAGAAGGTATTATAGGTAACTTAGGAGTTATGGGGGTAGGCGGCAGTGAGGTTCCTAAGAATTTGGCGTATTATAGGATATCTTTTCTTTAAAAGCAAGTGCGATCACCAATGCCGATCGGATCTGTAAAATGGAATTTACTTGAATGAAGTTTGAATCTGAGAATTATTCCAGATAGTCTTGAAGTTTTTTGCGTCGGGAAGGGTGTTTAAGTTTTCTTAACGCCTTCGCTTCAATCTGTCGAATTCGCTCCCGAGTAACTCCAAATACCTTGCCTACTTCTTCCAGTGTCATCGGATTGTTGCCCCGTAAGCCAAACCTGAGTTCTAATACCTTTGCTTCCCGCTCGGACAATGTTCCTAAAACCTCGTCCACGTTTTCGGTAAGAAGTGCTCTCGAGGCGGCATCGAAGGGGGCTTCCTTCTGATCCGGAATAAAATCCCCCAGTCGACTGTCGTCTTCCTCTCCCACGGGGGCTTCCAGCGAGGTGGTATCTTGGGCAATTTTTAGAATGTCGCGGACCCTGTCGGCATCCATCCCCATTACCTCCCCCACTTCTTCGGGTAACGGTTCTCTACCTAAATCTTGGGTGAGTCTTCGTTGAGTTCGAATGAGTTTATTAATTGTCTCAACCATGTGGACCGGAATTCTGATGGTCCTGGCCTGATCCGCGATGGCTCTGGTTATAGCCTGTCTTATCCACCAAGTGGCATAGGTAGAAAATTTATAGCCCCTTCGCCAGTCGTACTTTTCAACTGCCCGGATTAGTCCCTGATTGCCTTCCTGAATCAAGTCTAAAAGAGAGAGGCCCCTCCCAACGTACTTCTTGGCAATCGAAACCACCAAACGAAGATTACTTTCCGTAAGTTTCGCCTTTGCCCGTTTGTCACCCTTTTCAATTTTTTGAGCCAGAGATACCTCGTCTTTAGCAGTAAGAAGTGGGATGCGCCCGATTTCCCGCAGATACATTCTCACCGGATCGGTTGACGATCCTTCTTCGAGCGTGGCTAAAGCAGCCAGCTCTTTTTCCAAATCGGTAAGACCCTTCTCTCCTTCCTTAAGCTCTTCTTCGGTAACGGTCTCAAAAACGTCTACCCCGAAAGCTTGTATTTTTGTAAAGAATTCGTCAATTTCCGCCAGGTTTTCTTCGGCCTCGGGAAAGACAACTAAAATATCGTCGATTGTTAGATATCCTTGTTTCTTACCTTGATCGATTAATTTTTTTACTTCTGTTCTAAGTTCTGCCATGTTTGTCTGTGAATTGTGCTTATAAAGCAAAACTGCCCGTACCGGGCATTTTTAAATTAGACTCCAGTAATCAAGATTTACGCTATCCCCCTCTGATTATACAACGTTCTCCTTCTCAATTTGTTTTATAGATTCTAAAAGGGATTTTAACTGCTTTTGGACCTTTGTCGATTCCGCTTCGGAGCCGTCGCTTTCCAGCCTTTCTATTTCCTTTGAGGCCACTGTCACCTTTGCTCTTAAGTCCAATTTTTTTAATTCGTTTATTACTTTGTTATATTCCTTTTCAAGTTTCTTATCATCGTCTAGTGTCTCACTTAAATCAATTAACATTAATTCTCCGAAAACCATTTGCAGCTCGGTGGGCAGCAGATCTCTAAATTGGTCCGGTTTCTTTTTGCGATTCTCTTGGTAGAGCTGGACAATACGATTCAAGGCTATTTCGTCAACTAAATTAAGAACCTCACTACCTAAAAGCATTTTGGGATCCTTTTGGAAGGCTAAGGCCAAAAGATACCTCTCGAGTCTCCCCCGTCGTTCTTGATTGGCTTGTGTCTTTGCAACAAAGGTTTGAGTCGACACTTCCCCCGGCTTACTAGACGCCTTGTCTACTTCACTGCTGATTACACTTTCTGAGATATCTAGTTTTTTGGCTAATTCTTTTACCAAGGTCGCGCGCATGATGGGATCTGAGATCTTTGCCCAAATTGGTATCAGTTCTCTGCCTATACTTCTTTTGGACTCGGCGGTTTGCAAACCATAGCGATTTACGGCTGATTCCATTAAAAAGTCGTATACTCCGACGGCTTCTTTAACGGAATCTTTCCACAGTTGGGGAGACTTTTTGGCGCACTCATCCGGATCTTTCCCGTATTTTAACTTGGCAACTTTAATAGAAAAGCCCGCGATATCTGCCATTTCGATGCCCCGCCTGGCAGCCATATCGCCGGCAAAATCAGTATCCAGAGCCATAACCATTTCGGAGGCGAATCTGCGCAGCAGCTTGACATGATCCTCCGTTAGGGCAGAGCCCTTGATAGCAACTACATTGGTAACGCCTGCCTGGTAGGACGAGATCATATCAGTTTCACCCTCAACTACCACTACTTGATCTGTCCTTTTAACCTCTTGTCGGGATATGTCCAGTCCATAGAGAATTGAGCGTTTATGATAAATTTCTGTTTCGGGAGTATTAAGATATTTCGGCCCGTCTTCGGCAGACGATGAGGAACCACTCATCGCGGTCACTCCTGGGATTATTCTCCCCGAGAATCCGACGGTGTTTCCGCGATGGTCTCTTAAGGGAAACATTAACCGTCCCCTGAACCGGTCGTAAAAGCTTCGGTCGCTGGACCCGGCAACAGATTTTCGAATTATCATCCCGGCCGACTCCAGTTCATCGAGCGTGGCTTTTTTCTTTTGGATCATATAGCGCTGTAGACCATCCCACATATTAGGAGAAAATCCAATTCTGAACATATCAATATTCTCTCGAGATATCCCCCGTTCAAGCACATACTTCAGGGCCATTTCTCCGACTCGATGTTGGGTCAGAAGAAAATGATAAAACTCTTCGGTTAAGTGATTAACCTGATACAGTCGCTCCTTCAGTCTCCCGCTGGGCGTATCGGTGACACGATCCTTAAGAACTAGCCCCGCCTTTTTGGCAAGACTCCGAAGTGTCTCGCCAAATTCCATCCCTTCAATCTTCATCAGAAAATCGAAAACGTCTCCACTGGCTGCGCAGCCGAAGCATTTATAAATCTGCAGCTCGGGCGAGACCATAAAAGAAGGCGTCTTTTCTCCATGAAATGGACAGAGACCTTTGTAATTTCTTCCGGCCTTCTTAATCGGCACGTATTCCGAGATAATCGCCACGATATCCGTCTTCGACTTCACTTCCTCAATATCATCCACAGCCCGAGTGTAACAAAACCCAATAAAAACACAAACTGACACTTTCTTTGTTAAAATAACCGTACCCGGAGAGATCGCATAGTTGGTCTAGTGCGCAGATTTGGAGAATCTGTGTGGCCGCAAGGTCACCGAGGGTTCGAATCCCTCTCTCTCCGCCAAAATTGAAAATCGGAATTGGAAGCCGAAATGGGGTCGGCGCGAAGCGCCGACACAAATGTATTCCCCCCAAAAAATCCTGATTCTGCAAGGATTCGCCACGCTCCGCGTGGCTCAAAAAGTACGGTTCGATCCTTAATTTGAAAGTTCGAACCGACTTTTTTGAACAAATGAAGTTTTTCTTCATTTGTTCCCTCGTTTGCCAATTC
>Ga0075743_123_pt1 | contig 31341 bp, 29 predicted proteins | sample RifGroB1_FD_68435 | JGI IMG/M metagenome (GOLD analysis project Ga0075743, IMG submission 68435) | Microgenomates bacterium GW2011_GWB1_44_8
AACACTAAACGGAGACACCACTCCCTGGAGTTGCAAAGCCCGCTGGGATACTTTGTTGCGAAAGGAGGAATGTCGCAAATGTCCTTGACTTATACAGAAACTTGACAAGCTAGGCATAGGCTATTAGAATCGGGCTAACAATTTAGAAATCCGTATGATCGGAGTCACGATCCGACAGGAGCTAGCCAAATACTAGCCGGAAGACAAACCGTAAAATATGCCGATCGATATCCCTTCGCTTTACAGAAAATAAAGCGAGAGAGCGGAGCCGATTTTAAGAGCCTTAGAAAAGCAATTTTCTAGGGAATTAAGGATGGGACCGCGGGATCGCGGTCGTTTTTTTTATAAACGACAGCCTCTCGTTCCTTACTCACTGATTTTGGTGGGTAAAGAACGGGAGGTTTTTTGTTTGGTAGGTCATTTCCTTAAAGGATATGGCTTGCCACGTCAATCCGCCCCGTGAGCCGTGTTCGAATAGAACCTGAAGGCGAACGGTAAAGATAAACGTGGTGACCGTAGTGTAGCGGCAACACACCAGCTTGTGGAGCTGGGTTCGGGAGTTCGAATCTCCTCGGTCACCCCAAGGCGGCGTAAGCTGCGCCGCCCATCTTTCGCCCCGGGCGATCGCGCCCAGGGCCAGAAAGGAGGTGATCGTCATGGAAAAAACGTACGGTGACGATCACAAGTAAGTTCGTCGGGGTCGTCCAGTCGGCCCCGTGATTCGGCCCGTAGTGTAGTCTGGCTGGAAAGGCTGCACTACGGGAACTTTTGTACTTAACGCCTTAGCTCTTAGCCCACACCCGGTGTGTGCTAAGTTGAAGCTAGGTTCACACCGGGTGTGATCTTTTGTCGAAGTTGAAGCTAGGTTCACATGTCGAAGTTGAAGCTAGGTTCACACCGGATGTAGACTAAGCCGTGTTATGATAAAAACAAATAATATGCCTAGAACCCAACCATTATCAGGATTCAGAGACTTCCTCCCCAGTGAGGTAAGAAAACGAACGTGGCTCAGAGACCAGATGATTAAGGTCTTTGAGAAGTGGGGCTATGAACCGATCGAGACGCCGACGGTTGAACCCTTGGAGATTTTCCAGGGAGAAATCGGCGAGGATGAGAAGTTATTTTTTAAGTTTACTGACTTAGGTGGACGAAACGTGGCGCTTAGATATGACCAGTCGGTGCCAACGTGCAGGTTTGTGGGAGCTAACTTTTCAAAAATTATTTTACCCTTCCGCCGATATCAAATCCAATCTAACTTTCGAGCAGAAAAACCCCAGAGAGGTCGCTATCGGGAATTTGTGCAAGCGGACATTGACATCTTTGGTGTCGCTTCGCCAACCGCCGATGCCGAAACCATTGCCATGTCAATTGATCTATATAAAACTCTTGGTTTTAAGAAAGTTGTGGCCCTGATAAATAACAGAGATCTGATGAAGGATATCCCCTATCCGGCCATTGTCGCCATCGATAAGCTAAAGAAAATTGGTAAAGACGGTGTCATTCGAGACATGAACAACAAGGGAATTTCAAATAAACAAGCAGAGGAGTATTTATTTAAAGTTGAGAGCTTGCAACCCGATGAGACCATAACCACAATATTCAGCTACTTGGAAAGAGCTGGCTTTGATAAAGAATATTATGAATTCTCCCCAACTCTTGCCAGATCATTCTCATACTCTCAAGGTCCAATTTGGGAGATGGTCATCCCTCAATATGACGCCGGCTCCGTCGGCGGTGGCGAACGCTATGACGGCCTGATGGAACGAACAACCGGCTTAAAAATTCCGGCAACCGGGATCGCTTTTGGTTTTGATCGGACCCTCGAAGTCTCCGTTTTTTCACCAGACTTTTGGGACACATCGGTAACACTGGCAAGCCAAATAAGAGAAGCAGGTATTGCTACAGAGATCTATCCGCAAAAAGACATTAAACTCGACAAGCAATTAAAATACGCCGACAGACGCGGAATCCCTTATGTCATTATTCTGGGTCCTAACGAAATTGAAAAAGGAGTGGTCACCCTAAAAGATTTTGCCAGTAAAACACAGCTCGTGGTCGCTCGAGAGACTTTAGTTGAAGCGCTCAAAGCTGCTATCAATCGATAAACAGACCCAAGTCAATATCTTGTAGTAACCTCAAATCCTGAAAAACATATAGCTTCTCATCCCAGGTATCTTCATCTACAATGATATTGGGTATGTCCAGTTATAAAAAAGCTATCCTTGCCTTGATTATTGCTAACGTTATCTGGGGTGGGGCTTCACCAATCTTTAAACTTGCCTTGCAAAATATCCCGCCCTTTACTTTAGCTTTTTTTAGATTTGGGATTGCCACTTTAATTCTCTTCCCTCTCGTCCATCGAGAACTACACAATTTCCATGATGAGGTCGAAAACTGGCGGGATATCATTGTTTTTGCACTCAGCGGAGTAACTGTAAACATAATCTTTTTCTTTCTCGCCTTAAGATTAACCGAGTCGATAAATGCCCCTATCATCGGCTCCTTCGGCCCCGTTATGGTAATGTGCCTCGCCTATCTTTGGCTCGGTGAGAAAGTCACCACCCGGAAAGTGCTTGGCGGATTTATTGCTTTGAGCGGAATATTGGTAATTATTCTGAAACCAGTATTGGAAACCGGTTTCGATGGATCGGTCTTGGGAAATATCTTTCTGGTTTTCGCCACCTTGGGAGCAGTGATAAATACACTGGTCGGCAGACACCTTGCTCATAAATATCCACCGCTACCCTTGACCTTTTGGGCATTTTTAATAGGAACCATAACTTTTATCCCCCTCGCACTCACCGAAACAGCCTCGTTTCCTATTTTGGACTACCGCGGATGGATCGGCATCGTTTATGGCGCCGTCTTCTCTTCTGCAATCGCCTATGCCTTTCATACCTGGGGATTATCTAAAATTAGCGCCTCTGAAGTGAGTCTATTTGCCTACATCGATCCGGTGGTCGCCATGTTTATTGCCTATCCTCTTTTAGGAGAAAAACCCACTCCTTTGTTTATTGTAGGCGCCATTTTAGTATTCGGCGGCATTTACATCGCTGAAAGAAGGTTGAATTACCATCCGCTAAACAAAATTTTGCAGAAGACCAAATCCAAATAAGCGCCAACTAAGGTCACTTATTTTTTGCATTTCAAGCTGTAAATAGGAGCAAAATAGTATATAATCAGATCAAATGAAGGCCAATATTCATCCCCAATATTATCCAAACGCCAAAGTCACCTGCGCCTGCGGAAACACCTTTACCGTCGGATCAACAAAACAGGAAATTCATGTTGATATCTGCTCAAAGTGTCATCCGTTTTTTACCGGAGAAATGAAATATGTTGATACGGCCGGGAGAGTGGAACGTTTCCGAGCAATGCAAGCGGCTGTCACCGACCAAGCCACCGGCAGCAAAAAACAGAAAAAATTGCTTAAAAAACAACAAGCAGAACAAGAGGAAGCCGGACGACCTAAGAATCTTCGAGAGATGTTTGAAAAATCACACCAAAGTGGTCAAAGTTAGCAATCTGATGCCTTCTTCATGGATTCCTCGATAACAACATCTGAAAGATATATTGCGCAGGAAATTGCTCGGCTGGATGAGGAAATAACCAAAACCGAAAAATTGATGGCTGATCCCTCGCTATGTGATTTAGCCAAAGACGAGCTTGAAGTACTTAAAAATAAAAAGAGTCAGCTGCTTGACAGCATAAGTTTCACCTCAAAACAAACTCCTGAAACAGAGCAAGACGTTTTTTCTGATGGTCCAGCTATTATCGAAGTTCGCGGAGCCACCGGCGGTGATGAAGCAAAAATATGGGCTAGCGATTTGTTGCGAATGTATACACGCTTTGCCAATATTAAAGGCTGGAGGGTCAATGAACTGGACGACACTGTTATCAAAGTCTCCGGTAAAGGAGCCTTTAAAATGTTTAGAAATGAGGCGGGGGTCCATCGTGTCCAGCGAGTCCCTGTAACTGAAAGTCAGGGTCGAATTCACACTTCAACCGCCAGTGTCGCCGTATTACCAGAAGTACCTGAATCCCAAGTCGCCATTCGCCCGGAGGAAATTGAGTTTGAAGCATTCCGTTCGGGCGGGCATGGAGGACAAAACGTTAATAAGGTAAGTACCGCCGTACGACTTCGTCATAAACCCTCCGGAATTGTGGTAGAGTGCCAGCGAGAAAGATTTCAAGAGCAAAACCGCCAGTTCGCTATGACACTGCTTCGCGCCAAACTCTGGGAGATCGAAGAAGAAAAAAGATTGACGAAAATCGGTATGATTAGAAACAGTGCGGTCGGCCGTGGAATGAGAGCGGAAAAAATACGAACATATAACTTCCCTCAGGACCGAGTAACTGACCACCGAATCGGTAAATCATGGCATAACCTGGAATCAATCATGAATGGAAACTTGGAATCAATAATAGAAGCCTTGCAGACCAACTTAAAACTCTCCGGAGAAGAAACCGTAGACGAAATGAAAGTAAGTTAAGACAACGGTTAATAGTTTCTTAAAATAGCCGGAAGATCAAGAACTGACTCTTTAATAGAATCAAACACCAAGTCCCTTTCCTTCGATTTTTCGGGGTTGGCAATTGCCACGAGAAAATTCCTTGGATCACCATAAACCAAGCGTCTATCTGCCATACATACCGTCTTACCAATGAATATTTTCTTACTTGTGGCACTAACCGGAGGAATAACAACAAAGGCTCCTCGAGAGGCAACAGATCTTAGATCGGGAGAATGTCTTCGAACCCCATTAAAAACAGCTAAAGACAGAGCGTCCGCTAACTCCAGTTCTTTTCCAGAAGCTAATCTTATCCCTGACAGCACGCCAGCTTTGTCATATTTTAATGAAAAATTACCCAGAATAAAACTTAACTCATCTTGCGGAATAGCCATCCACCTAGCCTGGAAATCAGATTTTCCCAATATTGCGTTCCTATAAAAATAGTCGATAACCGGACCCAGGGTGTCGGTTTTACCATTACGTTTATAGCGCTTAAAGATCGCCGCAAAGCGGCTCAGTTTATCTAATAAGGACACGTCTCCCCCACTAAAAATATCCCAAAGAGTTACTTGTCCCAGTAAAAGTCCCATGACAGTCATCTTTTGCAACATCGCTTCATGAATAGAATTTCTCGTTGACTTGTATGTCTCCCTTGTCATTCTTGCCCTAAGGGCGAGGGTCTGTTCTACAACACTTCTCGCGGCAGAATTTTCTGAATCATTGGTTGGCACAAATTGCCATCCAGGCCCATTTTGATAATAAATTGAAGATAATAAGCCTTCCAAAATTCCCTGTCCGTTAGGAAATGTAAAAGGATATCCTTTATCATCTACATGGTCGAGGTCAAGATAAGCGAAGGTATCACAGTAATCTAATATCTCTCCCAGTCCCTTTCCGGCCAGTTGCTGCTTTAAAAGTTCGATTATTTCTCCTCGTACACCATGCGCCTCCAAGATTGTCCTTATGCCACTCTTTTCATCAGACATTTCGAACAACATCATTGAGTCGTGGGACCGATATTTTTCTCTCTCTTCGGGAGTTTTACCAAAAACTTCTAAGTTCGCCCCCGCATATATCTCCAGCCCAAAAGCCCGCAGCCATTCCTGCCAGAAAATTAAATCACCGCCGGCTATCTTTGCCAATTCAGCAATTGCCCTTTCTCCCCCATGCGAACCGTTTGGGTGAAGCGTATCATGCAACAAGCCCAAAAGGGCAGCTGACCTCCATTCAGCTTTAGTGTACTGCGAGCCGTATTTGGTACTTTCGAGCATAAATTCCAAAATATACATGGTCGTCACCCACTCGTGTTGTAGCCGAGTAGTCTTTTCAATTCGTCCTGACGTAACTTTTCCAGTAAATAAGTCCACTTCTTCTCCTTCGGGAGCCGCAGAATTAAAAATACGAGCCAGTTGATATTTAAGGTTTAGATCATATCCAAAACCAAAATCCCGATATTCTAAAAGAGAACTTACACCGGTGAGGACTTCGAATAAATCCGGCATAAATAGCTCTTGGCATATTCTTCTGACCCGGTCCCGAACGAATTTATCAAGCCCAATTTCTCCTTGCTCATTAACATTACGAAAATCAGTACTAATTAGGGCCTTGTTCCAATCATGACCCACGGAACCTTCTTGAAATCGCATAAAGTTTTATGAAGGCAGAAGTAATAAGCTAAGGCAATATAGTGTAAAACGTCAACAGATACGCATCCGGATCGGATATCGTAAATTCTCTGTAACCCCGATGTTTATTTCTGATATCGTCAACTATATTTTCCACTTTAATTTTTCTTTTAATTTTAACGTATGAATCATCGACATTTTTTACCGGCAAAAAAAACTGTGCCCCCGAACCGCCGAGCCCATTTCTGATAAACTTTTTTTTGACTGCTCTTTTTAGAGCTAGCACCATCTTGCTGTCACCGGCAAAGATCGAAGTATAAGTCGGATTTTCACTATTAGGAGATAAGTCTCCCAATTTAAATCCCAAAACTTCGGTGTAAAACGCTATCGCTTTGTCCAAATTCGTGACATACAAAAGTGGCTCAATTCCGAGTGGCTTTGGCATTAAATAATCACTAATTAATTTGATATCCAGAAGATCCTTTCTTCGCTTTAGAGACTTTTTCCAGCGAAGAACCTCCTCAAGGGAAACGAAAGGAATAGAATTGATGATATCAGAGGATTTAATAAGGTCAGTTACTTTGGCAGTGAAAGAACACATCGGGAAGTTCCAATCTCTGCCCATCTCATAGATTCCTTTAACCAAGACTATTCTCCCCGTCGCTGTTTCTTGTTCAGGCCAACCACTTAGCCTAAATTCCCTGTATACTTTGGGAAGTACAAGAATATCGATATCGTTTGCATCTCTTAATCCGTATGCCTGTAACACTGCGCCTCCGGTAATCGTATATGTTCCTCTTTTTAAATTTAAGTCATTTATTAGCTTAAAGATATCCACAGCCGCATTATACAACTTTTAGCCTTAATAACCGGCAGTTTATTGACTCTCTCCGGGTCGGCAGATAGACTTGGAAGCAAGACAAATGAAAACAATTAGGAATTTTCCAACGATTTTTGTAAAAGCCGTTTCCTCACCTTCTTTCTATCAAGATGTGATTAAAGGTAAAACCACGGGAGCCTTTGGTTACTTTTTATTACTTACCTTACTATTGGCTCTGGTAAAAACCCTGCTCGCTTCAGCAACCCTGATTCCACTTGCGAATATTTTCATAAACAAACTACAAGAAAATATCGTTGATGTTTTTCCTTCGGATTTAGAAATAAAAATCGAAAATGGCAGTGTTAAGTCCAATATGCCCCAACCGTATAAAATTCCGTTCACCCACCTTCAAAAATTGCTTCCCCAAGCGACTACCGATTTATCTCCGCAAATTGTTTTCGAAGAGAACTTTTTGGTGATTGATGAAAAAGCAAAAACAGAGGATATTTTAAAATACAACACGCTTTTACTGTTAACAAACTCCGGGATTGTAATTAAAGAACAAAGTGACGCCGGCTTTAGGTATCAACCTTTTTCTAAGGACACCAATCTGACTATTGATCGAAGAACCGTAAGGGTGATTTGGTCCAGAATTTCACCAATGGCAAAGTGGATTACACCGGGAATTGTGTCCGCAGTCGCAGTAATAATGCTTTTATATTATCCTCTTTGGCACTTAATTTATCTCGTCTTCGGCTCACTTCTCCTTTTACTTTATATGCGCATGGCCAAGCTTAAGATCTCCTTTAAAACCCTTTATCGCGTTGGTCTGTATTCCATCACTCTTCCTCTATTGATCAATTACGTAGTCAGTATCTTTCTGCCAACCCTTTGGTTGCCATTTTCTTTCACCTTAATATTTTTATTATTTAGTCAGTATATGTTGAGAAACCCCTCGCCTTAATTTTTTATTGAGCCTCTGCCAGTGTCGCCCTAAGCTTTAGAGTCTGTTCATCTCTCCAAATTTCCATTTCCAGTACATCACCAACTTTATTATTATTTATAATTTTAGTTAAGCTGTCGTTTTCGCCCCTCAAGGTCTGGCCGTTTATTTTGACAATAATATCTCCATCCTGAATTCCGGCTTTATCCGCCGGGGATGAACCGACAACTTCATCCACATAAACACCCTCCGGTAAATCGTTCAAAATCGCTGTCCTGCGATCTATGACGCGATACTGCACCCCTAAAAATGGCCGCATAAACTTGCCCGTCTTATTAAAGTTATCAAGCGATTCCTTTACCACATTTATCGGAATTGCAAAGCCAATATTTTGACCGGATTGAGCCACCGCCACGTTGATTCCGATGACTTGGCCGGCGCTATTTACCAGCGGTCCTCCACTATTTCCCGGATTAATCGCCGCGTCAGTTTGAATGACATTGTCCAGCCTTTCCACATACCCCTGGAACGGATCGCCCGCCTGAATTCCTCTACCAAGTCCGGAAATCACACCCCGAGTCAGGGTATTACGAAACTCCCCCAGCGGAGTACCAATCGCAATGGCCATCTGGCCCACCACTAAATTAGACGAATCTCCCATCTCTACCGGACTTAGCCCCGAGGAATCTATCTTTAGTATCGCAATATCATTTGCCGGATCTCGGAAAATCCTCACCACGTCATACTTTTTGTTGTCGGAAGTAATCACTTGATACTTGGCATTCTCTTCACTAACGACATGTTTATTTGTCACAAGCATTCCGTCATTTGAGACCATAAAACCGGTACCGATATTTTGCGGCTGAGAAGGCCTCCGATTAAACGAAGGGGGTGAATATAAACAAAATGGATCAAATGGATCACACGAACTCCTCTGCTGCGCCGAGGGTTGAATCGCTACCGTCACCACTGATGGTGACACCTTTTTAAAGACATCGATCGTCACTGATTCTTCACCGATAACCCTAACCGTTCCTTGTGATCCGGGTAAGGAAATATTCCCGCTTCCGATGATACGGTCCAAGACTCTAAGGTTCTTTAGGCGATCGGAGACCGTCGGACCGAACAAGGCAATCACTAATACCAAACCCAAGGCCACCCCAAAAAGGAATTTTTTGAGAAGGGTAGTTTTATACATATTTAAATTTCTGAAGGATAAAAACTAAAGACGATATTAGATCAATCAAAATTTTTCTTCAAGAGCTGTTAATATTGGTCAACAACTCTATCGCTTTTAGAAGTTGCTTATCATTCGTCTGATCATTATCGTCATTTTTTATCTCAACTTCGGGCAGGATGCCCACTTTATCGATTGACTTTTGTGATGGAAGTAACCACTTGGCCACCGTAACATGGAGACCTGCCCCTCCGGGTAAATCCTCCGGCTGTTGGACAGAACCCTTGCCAAACGATTTTTCCCCTACCAAAGTGGCATCGGCTTTTTCATCTAAGGCCCCTGCCAAAATCTCCGCGGCTGATGCGCTACCCTCGTTGATGACAATCACTAACTTCATCCCTGCCAGCCTTGCCGTTCTGGAAACTGCATAGCTTGTTTTTTCTCCATTATTGTTTTGCTGCCAAACGACAGGCCCGGAGGTGATGAAATCGGAAGCCAAATTAACCGCTTGATCTAAAAATCCACCCGGATCATTTCTTAAATCCAAAACTATCCCAGGAAAGTATTTCACTTCCTTTTTAAGCCTTTGTATTTCAGCGACCGCCTTATCCCACTCCAGATCGGTCTTTTCCCCAAAACGGGATACTTTAATCACCGGAATCGTACAATCTATCAAGTCGGAAGATCCATCCTGCAAACATTTGTTTGCCTGAAGCTTCAGCTCTACAGTCTTCACGACAATCGTATCGCGCTTTAAAGTAACCTCAAAAGGTTTTTCTATCGTCTTTCGAGCCAGCATCAGGGTGACATCTGATCCCTTTTGACCGCGAATTAGGCTGACCGCCTCCGGCAAAGAAAGACTCTCTGTCTCGCGTTCAATTTTCTTCTCCGGGTCAGTAATTTTAAGTATTAAATCTCCAGGCTGAACACCCGCCTTTTCAGCCGGCGATCCCGAAACAGGAGCGATAACTGCCAGCGTCCGATCTTTGTATCCCAGTTCAATCCCCACTCCTCCGAAACTCCCGGAAAGATCTTCCTTCGATTCTTTGTTCTGCTGCGGCGTTAAAAAAATCGTATAAGGATCTCCCGCCGCCCCAACCATCCCCTGAATCGCTCCATAAATCAAATTTGTAGAATTAAGGTTTATACGGTCAACATAAAGTCGATTTAAATCATCCCAAACTTGCCAAAAGAGTGAGAATTCCAATGGCTTGTCCGCCGGAACAGTTCTGTCTATCCTCACTGACTCTTTCGAATTTGGTCGGAAATTTTTATTTCCAATCAAGTAACCGACAGAACCCGAAACGAAAACAATCAGTAGTACTAAAAAAAACCGACGCAGACCAGCTAAGGAAAGTTTAAAAGTTAACTTCATGCTTCAGCTATCGCCAATATCTTTTCCTCTGGACTAATAAGAGCTGTTTTCTCCTTACAGCCGACAAGCTCCTCCCAAATATGGCGATCAATTTGATTATTTTCGCTGGTAAGGAAAGCATAAGGAAAAGTCGGGTCCGCACTTTCGCCTTGCTCAAATCCCGCGCAGATCAGACCGCCAATCTCCAAGGCTTCCGCTTTGGATATCCACGCATTATTTACCCTGTCAGCAATTAACACGATCTTTTCCGTCTGGTCAACCGATAATTCATCCAGTTTTACAGTTCCCCATTGACCTAAAACGCTCAAGGCCCCCCAGCCAAAATCTTTTCCCGTTTCTATCGCTTTATATGTCTTGCCTAATGAAGATATTTCAATAAGATTAGGCGTAATACCAATAACTTCTCCGCTAACGGGGCTTAAAAAAGGCTTATCAATGTTAGTGGATAAACCAATCTGCATCATTCCTTTTTCCGGTAAGACTTTTAGTATCTTACCCGTGTACGGCGAAATAATCTTTCTTTCCGAAAGTAGTGTTTTGCGCTTGGCTATAACATCTCCCGCTTTTATTTCCGCCCCGACGGGAACAATTATATATTTGCTTATATCCTTTGCAGATACGCCTAGTTTTTTGGCAACGTCATACTCGAGCATGCTTTTCGCCGATATCTGCCCGAGCGGTTGGCCGCGCTGGATTTTATCCCCCACTTTAACCGACACATTTAAATCATTCCGTATTGAAATTGGAAATCGAAATCGCTGGTTCACAAGATGAAGTTTAACAGAAAAGTTTAATTATTAAGAAGACCGAGTTTCCCCTAGATGTGGGTCATAAACGGAAGTAACGCCAGGTGACGCGCTCTTTTGATAGCCACTGTCAACTGCCGTTGATGTTTGGCACAAGTACCGGTTCTGCTGTGTGAGTAAATTCGTCCATGTTCGGAAATAAAACCCCTAAAAGAGGCAATATCTTTATAATCCGGAATTCTTCCTTCTTTGCAAAAACGACAACCTTTAATGACAACCATAACAGCTAATTAAAACGGTATGTCTTCGGGGCTAATATCGGAGTCCTTGGATCCATCATCGCCTTTTTTTGAAGTGACCGGTTTCTTGGTAACTGATTTGGCTGATTTTACCGGTCCGGTCGTGGTTGTGGGTTCGGGTGCTTGAGGCTCCTGAGGCTGACCATTGTTTGGTTCCGCCTGAGCGGCTGCTACCGTCTCGTCAGAACTTTCGCTGACTGCTTCGGTCGTTTGGTAACCTTCGCCAGCTTCGGTTGTTTCCATCCGCCGTGAGTCAAGAATCAACATGTCATCAATTACTATTTCCGTAATTTGTCTCTCCTGGTTATCAGTACCGACAAAGCGCCGAGTAGACAATCGACCCTCGACAAATACCCGGCGGCCTTTAAAAAGAAGTTGTGCACACAGCTCCGCCAACTTGTTCCAGGCAACGATCCGGTGAAATTCTGTATCTTCCCGTCTCTCCCCGCTTTCTGTAACCCAAGTCCGATTTGTCGCCAAGCCAAACGTAACCACCGCTGTCCCCTGGGGGGTGTACCTTAATTCCGGATCTCTGGTTAAATTTCCGATAAGCAGTACTTTGTTTAATGATCTTGTCGCCACTTTACCTTATGCTGGTTCGAGCTTTACTTTTAAATTTCTATACCAACATCCTTTCCAATACTTAACAATTACGTAGCCTGACTTTGAGGATACACGATACGGATCCCTTCGTCAATAATTGATGCTACCCCAAGACTAAGAGATATCTGATGATCTCGGTCTCCAACTTCAGTCGATTCTCTATCGATTTAACGTTAGCCGGATCACAGGTAAAAGTCAAAAGTGTGTAAGAACCTTCCGAGAGCTTCTTTATCTGGTAGGTTAAGGTCTTCACTCCCCAGTTGTCAGTTTTTTCAATTTTGCCCTTTGCCGCCTCTATCCATCCTTTCACCTTTGAAACCACCGAAGCCGAGGTTTTCTCGTCGGGTTTTGTGATAACTGTTAATTCATAAGTAGACATTTCTTGCCAAGTATAGCGAAATTGAGCACAAGAGTAAACACCAAATTTACGAAATCGAGATCTATAATATCTTTGTGAAGATCCTTGACTTTGTCCATGCATATCAACCCTTTCAACCACCAAATTTTGTTCCCCAGTGGGTTAATCAAAACCTGACTGACATATATCTGCCAGTTTCCAGGGCAATCCTCGATGGACAAATGAAACAGCATATTCAACTTCAGGGATGGACCATTGACTCGTATTTAAAGTTGAAAGGCAATACCCTAAAAAAAGCTCAGTCATTTATTCATAATTTAAAAATCGCTGCCGCAAATAACCAAATTCGGGTCGGTTTCAGCGCTTATTCTCACCCCATTTTGCCCTTTTTAAGTGATGAGGTAATAAAAAGAGAGCTACTGGAAGATTATCAAGTGGTGGAAAGAAATATCGGTAAGCCCGCTTGGTTTTGGCCACCGGAGGGGGCAATCGACCAGAGAGTGCTTAGCATTGTTCACAGCCTCTTTCCAGACACACAAATAGTGATATCAGATAAATGTCTCGATGAACCCATTGCTAGTGGCTTTTATCATATTGCCCAGAAAGGGGTTATCGTTTCGAGTGTTTATTTAAAAGACCTTTTTATGAACGCCGGCGTTTATCCCGACAAGCCAAAATACATTCCCCCGCATATTGAGTGGGAAAAAATACGAGACATCACTACCAATAAAGAAGCCTTAAGCCAAGGCTTTCACCTCTTTGGTATGCATCAAATAGCCATATTAACCCGTGATATGGAAAATGCCGGATCCAAAGAAGGTCTCTTTGAGTTCAAAGACGGCCACAAACAAGTCAAAGCATTACAAGAATTGGCCCATGAGCATACTTTTGTCCATCATGATGATGAACAGTTTTTCCGAGAAGGGATTGATATAAAAAAGATCAAGGGAGGAAGTTGGGAACCCAAAGCAACTTTTAAAAAACCCTACCCCTATTGGAATATATCATCCTGGAAAAATTTTGTCGAAGTCTTCTGCTCTATATACCAACCGGATTTTCCGACAGAAACCTTGGCCGTTTTGGCGTCTGATGTTCCATGGCATTATCTGGCTCCAAAAGAATGGAATCCAAACCCGGGCTATTCTGCAGATTTTGTCTCTTTGGTTATGACCCCACTTGTGAGAAAAATTGACGATAAGAGATTAACTGACGCTTTTACACTTATGACACAGGATTTCAAAAAGGGGTTTTAGCTGCCTACCTTAAACTCGACCACATTTCCCTCTCGCATAATATACTCCTTACCTTCAGAACGAACCTTCCCGTTTTCCCGAGACCCAAGCCAACCATGGTTGGCAAGAAAGTCGCCAAATGTGACAACGTCAGCCTTAATGAAACTCTTTTCAAAGTCAGTGTGAATGACACCGGCCGCTTGAGGGGCCTTAGTTCCTTTAGAAATAGTCCAAGCTCGAACCTCTTTCTCTCCAGCTGTTAAGAAAGTCATCAAATCCAATAGTTCAAAACCTCTGACAATTAGTCGCTCAAGTCCGGATTTGTCCATGTTCATGGAGTGAAGGTATTCTAAAGCCTCATCTTTTCCTAAGGCTGCCAGTTCCGATTCAATCTTGGCACTGATGCCAACCACCCTCTCCGAAGAGATCCCAGACTCTTTTGAGAATGAATTAATTTTCTCTGTCATCAAATCTGAACCAAGACCATCTTCTGAGAGGTTTAGAACTACTAGAAATGGTTTTGCCGTCAGTAAATGGAGTTCATTGGAGGCCTCCCTTTCCTCCTCATTAAGATCAACCGCGGAAGCTCGTAAACCTTTATTTAAGCCAGCGCGGAGCTTTTCAGTAGCTGACCAACGTCGAAGAGCAACCGGGTCTTTAACCCCCCTGGGTTCAGATTGTTTCTCCAAAGTTTGTAAGTCAGCCAGGATTAACTCGGTCGTTAATACCGATAGGTCACTTTGGGGATCGGTACTTCCGGAGCGAATAATATCGGGGTCCTCAAAGACCCGAAGAACATAAGCGACGGCATCGACTTCCCTAATATGGGAAAGAAATTTGTTACCGAGTCCTTCACCCTTGTGGGCACCGGCGACTAACCCGGCGACATCGACAAATTTAATGGTTGCCGGTACTTCCGGCGGCAAACGATCCATCCGATGCTCGGCCTTTTCCACCTCCGCTAGTTTGGTCAGTCGTTCATCTGGGACAGGAATCACCCCAACGTTTGGTTCGATCGTGGCAAATGGATAATTAGCAACAAAGGCCTGCTGTTTAGCCAAAAGCGCGTTAAAAAGCGTCGATTTACCGACGTTTGGAAGACCGACGATGCCTCAAAACCGAAGTGCAACACCCTGATTAGGTAAAATGCTTCCCGGCCGAAGGGAAGTAAAGCATTTTGTATCACCATATAATGAAAGCGTCTAAAAGAGCCGTCAGTAAGGTATAATCTTACCATGGTGGAAAGGCAAAAACTTATCGCTGACGCTATCGTATTACAACACGGAGATGCTCTTGAAAGAAACCGGACCGGATTGAACATTACCGACCGAGGCGCCTTAAGATACATGAGTAGACTAGCGGGGATTAGGTTTACCATTGAGTATGCAAGGACATTGGGAGAGCCTGGCGTACTGCTGGATATTGGGATGGGAGCAGGGAATGCTTTAGCTCATTTTACGGACTGCCGTTGGTTGGATGGAATACCCCTAGCTGGGACCATTCTCCCGCGTGAACAATACCGGTGTCGACCGAAAAACGTTCGTATTTATCAGACAGGGGTTGAGTGGCTAGATGAGGTGGAAAGTGACAGTACTTTGGTGGTAATTTCCGTAGACGGAGGGCTGATGTATACTGGTTTTCCAAACCTTGCTGCTGATTCGTTAGCCAGGGTAGTGGTAGATAGAGGCGTTGTGAAGGCAAATTTTGCCCTAGCTACTGGCAATGGTCCTTGTTCTCCGAAGGGGTGGGAAGAGCATAAAAGGGAATTAGCCAGAGTCGGTTTTGCCACTGCACATAAAACCCTTCTTGTTGATTCGAGCCTCAAAATGGTAATGGTTTGTATTAAGGGAGGCGATAAAGATACGGCAGAGCGCTTGTTAAACGATGATTTTGATACAGTAGAATCGCAGAAAGAAACTTTTCCTCGGTTTTGGTGGGCTGGAAGGAAGTGGGGGTAAAGATTTCAGTATCATCTGGAACTTTTCATTTGCAAAGTGGCCTCTTTCACTCACTGGTCCTGACGATTACGAATCCACTCGCACCATTCTTGAAAGGAATAGTCTGAAGAATCTGTCCGAAGCCCAGCAGATCGTTCTTCGGTAAGCTCCATGGGCTTCCGATAAACAGTCTGTCTTTAAGATAACGATCCTTCGGCCAGTATATTGGCCGGAAGTTAAAGTTGGCAAAATTAGAAGATCCCCCATACTCGATGCGACGCAGGTCCCTCTGATACCGCCAGGGGTCATATTGACTATAGAAGAGAATATATAAATGAGGCAGGCTTTCTGTGAATGGACCAAGGGTACCAAAAGTTGGATCGAAGACAACTTCTTTAAATAAATTGTGGTTTTGTATCGCATATATGGCCGCCTGCTTCAGACCATAGCCGTCAAACTCAGAAAACCGTATTGGCGCATGGTTATAGTAGAGATCAAGATAGTAAAGAAGCGCACTCACCATTAGACCGGCGCTAACTGCAACAAAGACTCTTCTTGCTAACTTGGTCTTTGTCCTGAACCAGCCCCACAACCAAAACACCCCGATACCCACTAATATCTGCGGCGCGGGAATGGCCGTGAGACTGCGCAACGGATGCTGATCGTTATTGGCCAGCGAAGCCGCCAAGGGGCCTAACAACAACCAGACAACGACAAGACGTTTTCGTCGCCGGTCAAGGCCTGATCGACCAAGCAGCAAAACGGCCAGACCGATCAAGAATGGAACGATCTCAACAAGATGGAACAGTCCCACATCTGGTTCGCCCGGTCCGGTTAGCCCCATCCCATTAAAGAAGATGAATCCTAAATCCCAATAGTTCAAATACCTTTTGCTCCAAAAATTGAAAAGGGTTAAGGCGTTGTTGTCAAGAAGCGTCTGTATGGCATTCTGATTCTTCTCCGTTTTATGCAGTTCCGATTGAATCGCGACGTCTCTACCAATGAAAACACTGGAAAATCTGGCAGTCCCTCCCTGTGTTGTCAGCAGATAAACTAACGGGGCAAGCACCACACCGGTAGCTATGGCCATAACCAAAACCGCCCTTTTAAGTTTGCCGATCTCTTTGTGAAAGATTACAAAAAGAGCCGTCGCGAAAAGTGGCACCATTAATCTTTCCGCATGGTAAGTCCACATGGCCAGCGCCATAAGTATTCCAGACAGCCAAAAAAGCTTTCCCCGATATCTTAGCCCCAGAAGAAATGTCCAAACTCCAGCTATCAGGAAAAGCGAAGCCAAAACCGCTTCAAAACTGCCCCTTGAGAATTTGATATGCCACGGACTAATTGCTACCGAGAGTGTCGTAACCAGTGATATCAATTTATTACCAAAAAGTTCATATGTAAGAAGGCCAACAAAAATTATAGCTACTGATCCGGCCAGGGCAATTGGAAAACGAACGCCGAATTCATTCAGACCGAAAATGGCAATTGACGGGACCATCAGATAGCCTAAAACAGGCGGCTTGTAGTCCCCCGCCGAGCGGAAGGCAAGCGGAAGGAACGATCCATACTCATCATGGGCAGTTTTTAATACCGAAAATGAGCTGTAACCAATTGACACTTCATCAGCACTTAAAGCCACTGGGTATTCTGAAAGTCTCCAAAAACGCAAGATCCCGCCCAGCACAACAATCATGCCCAAACAAATAAAAAAGCTCGCTTTCATGGTAAAGCCTCCCGAGTGCAATTTGTACTGTCAAAGAATAAATAAATTGGGATGTTCCTCAGGTCAACTACCTGCTCAATCGGACTTGAGCAGATGATTTTCTGTCGGTTATCTTTCATATCTAAAACCCAAGTATCTGATACCGATACTTGTCTGCTTGAAGTCACGACGAAGAGGACCTTTTCCCCATCGGTCACTTGCCACCTGTCCACCTGGCCAATCGTAATGTTGTCTATTTGATCTACCCAGGGACGATAGGAAAAAGGGTAATAAACCCGGGCGGAATTTAAATAGAAGAGTAGCTGAACTCCTACATCGGGAGAGTACTTATCGGCAATAAACACTTTGTCATATTTGTCCTTGTACCTCGCTATCTTTGCCGCCAACGACTTTGTTCCGAACTCCCACGCATATTGAGCCCGATACGGTTCCTTAACTATCGCGTCGTATAAAACATAAGCCATGTTAAACACTAAGAACAGCAAAAAAACCACCAACCACCGCCCCTTCAAATTCTTGGCTGCGTTACCCAGCAAAATTGCAAGTAACGGGAACACAAATATCGTCTTCTCCTGGTTAAACGAAGTTCCGCCCAGAATTGAAGGGATGACAGCGAGAAAGAACAACGTGGTCATCAGAATTTTCCTCTTGGAGCCGAAGGAACCCCCAAAAAAACTTTGAAGGCCAATCAATAACAAAGGCAAGAAGACTATCAAGATTGGCCCAAACTCACTTAGGCCATGCAAGGGGTTACCCTCACCAGCCGCGAAATACAGTTGGGGTTTCAACTGTTCAAGCGATTTCTCGGCTAGTGCCACCATGTAATAGCTTTTATTGAAAAACAGTTTGCCCACAAGCCGGTCTCCGCTTTGTTCGCTCTCACCCCTTAACCTGTCAATCCCATTCTGTATTGCTAAGTCAGAAAAAAAACCGAGATAATTCCTGGTGAAATCTGTCTTGGCAGCCGGTGCTCTTACATAGACAAAAGCTACACTCCCATAGAAGATGACCATTAGCGAGGCGACTATGATCGCTAACCATCGGATTCCCCTTTTGTAAAAAATCAGGATGACCCACAGGACAATCAGCAAAAAATGCAACTGGAGCGTTACGGCGGATACGGTCCGCGACAGAAAAACTAACCACGGGTTTATCGCAAACACCAAGATCGCCCAGAGCCGTAAGGACTTATCGCCGGGCCATATAAGGCGCATGATCCCGTAGAAAGCAATTAGACCCAATGTTCCTACTAAAGCAAACGGAAACCTGACCGCCCATTCATGCACACCGAAGATTCTGACCGAAAACGCGACGATGTATGATGCTAAGGGAAATTGATAGCCGTCCAACGAAGTAAAGATAAGTGGTAGCGCTCTGTGGGTTTCGTCTGCAAGAGTCGTACCGAGAAGCTCTCCTCGGTACCCAAGTAGCGCTTCACTGGAGTGGAATCCTACCGGAAATTCCGATAACCACCCTAATCGTAGAATCGCACCCGCCGTTATGATGGTAATTAGGAGAAGATTAGCTATAGTATCTTTGTTACAGTGGTGACCTATGAAACTCCGGAACGTATTCGTATCGAAATAGCCTCTTTCTATCAGTGTCTTTTCTATCGTAACAGTATCCCATACGAAACCTGCGACTGTCTAGCCCAAGCGTACAAGATCTTCAAAAAATAAGTTAAAATCATTAATAATAACTGTCTAATTATGGAAACCCTCATACTTCCCGGCTTTTCGTTGAAGAACAAAGATTGGGCCGAGGAAACTAAAATAAAACTGTCATCTTACTTGCCCGCTACAGTAATTTACTGGGATCACTGGACCACCGGTTTCACTGAATCAAACTGGATCGAAAAGGAAGTTAAAAAAATCGCAGACACAATCGGTAATATGCAAGTTAATATTTTAGCCAAATCCATCGGCACCGCCATTTCTTTACAGGTAATAAAACAGAAACCGAATTCGGTCAATAAGTTAATCCTCTGCGGCATACCCACCCGCGACCTGAACCCAGGTGACCAAATATATTACGTTCCGCTGAAATCATTCCCACCAGATCAAGTTCTATGCCTCCAAAATGAAAACGACAATCATGGTAGCTACGCTGAAGCTGAAAAATTCATTCATTCCCTAAATCCAGACCTCAAAGTTATTTCTAAACCTCGTTCCGACCATGAGTACCCCTATTCTGACGATTTTATAAGTTTTCTCAAAAACTAGACTGGTTATTCCACACCACACAATTCCTGACAAACGCTTCAACAATCCACTTTTGTTACAGGGAGTTTTGTTGCAGGGTGCAACCCTGCGTGAATGCCGAGAAATAGGTCAGGGTTCGCAGCATTAGACCTTAAAAGAGGCATACCTGTCGCTCGCCACCGGAAAAATATATATGATTCTAGTCTCGCCGTCCCAAACAACTATTCTTTTGGCAAAGTCATCACCATCGACCACTATCGGATTGACGTCAAAGGTTACCTTCCTGCCTATCTTCGGTTCATAATTAGAAGCGCTTACCTCCATCTGCATGGCAATATTAGCTGGATAAAATAAGGATGAATTTGGGCGAGTTAAATTGCTTATAAGATTAACGGACTTATGGTAGACCACAAAAACAAAAATATTGCTATCGCTAGGAAATTTTGTGTATACATTTGCCTCGGGTCGTTTTTTATCGACTGCCCAACCTGCTGGTATGTCTGAAAGGGGGATCATGTTGACTGAAGCATGAGCCAGTACCGCATCACTGGCATTAGAAGGGGTAAATATTAAACAGTGACATTGTTCCAAATGTTCTGTAATAATCATTTGGCCGGGCTTAAGGTCGCCTTCTCCAACGTTAACTATACCTGGAGTCCGACGAAGGCGCTCAAGTAACACCCTTCCCCCTTCCTCAAAGTATTGGGGAGGTCTTTCTTCGATATCCGATAACCTAGCGGGGCCCTTTTCTTCGTCCTGCATACACGCCGCTATCAATTTTAGACGAATTAGGGATGGCTTGTCCAAAGAACCTTAGCTATATACTGACCGGTGTAAGATTCTTTTATCTGGCTAATTTGACAGGGAGTGCCTTGGGCGACAATTTCGCCTCCGCCAGCGCCCCCTTCTGGTCCAAGATCAATGACCCAATCAGCATTTTTAATGACATCCAAATTATGCTCGACCACCAAAACAGTGTTACCATTATCGACAAGTCTATTAAGCAAAGCCAATAATTTTTCAACATCAGCAAAGTGCAAGCCGGAGGTAGGCTCATCTAAAATATAAAACTCACCTTTAGCTTGCAATTTGCTGGCCAATTTTAATCTTTGCGACTCGCCGCCGGAGAGCGTATCCAAAGTTTGGCCCAGCTCCATATAATCAAGACCTACTTCAGCCAAAAGTCTCATTTGGGTCTTGATTTCCTCGTCATCAAAGAACTCTTTAACCTCGATGGCGGTCATCTGCAAAACCTCTACAATATTTTTACCTTTATATAAGTACCGCCGCACTTTTTCCTTATATCTGGTCCCGCCACAGCTCTCACATTTAATCTTTACGTCGCCCAAGAAGTTCATGTCCATATCTATAATCCCTACTCCCTTGCAAATGTCACATGCGCCGTGAGAGTTGAAGCTAAAAAAACTTGGGTGCATTCTATTCTCTTTTGCAAAATACCGCCTTATAGCATCAAAAGCACCGACATAAGTGGCCAGACAACCTCTTTTATTCGCACCAACTTGACCCTGGTCAACAAGAATTATTCGATCGCTATTTTGATCTATCAGCTCTTCCACGAGCGAGCTTTTACCGGAGCCGGAGACACCCGTTAGAGCCACTAATACCCCCGTGGGGACTCGAAGAGAGAGATTTTTCAGATTGTGTTTGCTGGCATCGACAACTGAGACAAAGCCCCTTGGTGGCCGGTAGCTAGACTTCGTGCCTATTCTCTTTTTACTACTTAAATACTGGCCGGTTATAGATTTGGGGTTGGCAATTAATTTACTTAAGTTACCAACGGCAACGATTTCCCCACCCTTTTTACCCCCGCCGGGTCCCACTTCAATTAAATAATCAGCGCTTCGGATAACCGTCTCGTCATGCTCAACCACAAGAACGGAGTTACCACTCTCTTTAAGTCGCCTTAAGTTCTGAACAACTTTTGCGACATCTCTCGGATGGAGACCAGCGGTGGGTTCATCCAGTACATAGATGGTCTCGACTAGGTCGCAACCCAATTGGCGAGCCATTTTGACGCGTTGGGCCTCTCCACCTGAAAGGGTGTCAGAGGAACGATTAAGCGATAGATATCCTACACCAACATCAATCAGGCTTTGCAACTGACCAATTAGTCTAGGTTTGATAACGGCAGCGTTAGCATGGCTGATACTTTTTACAAAGCCCAAGCACTGATCAAGAGAAAGGTTTGCAACTTCGCCGATGTTCTTACCATTTAACTTAACCTCCAGTGATCCAGGGTTAAGGCGGCCACCGTGACACTCAGGACAATCCTCCAAATCAAAGTACTTCATATCACCCTCGGAGAGACTCCGATGGGTGTTGTTGTTCCGATGGATAATCCGATGGACTACTCCCTGAAAAGTCCAGCGATCAATAAATTCTCCACTTACAGATTCCAGCATCTCCGGAGGTGCATATAACAGACGTTCCAGGTCTTCTTTTTCATAATCTTTTAGCTTTTTGTCCAAATCAAAATAGCCAGTGGCTTTAATAATGCTCCACTGACGCCCACCGATATACCAATCGCTCGGCAGTAAAGCGCCCTCTCTTAGACTTTTATCTTTATCTATTACTTTTTCAACATTTACCTTTACCGCCCGACCCAATCCTTTGCATTTTTTACAGGCACCAAAAGGGTGGTTGAATGAATAGTAAGAAGAGTCCATTGAGGGAAGCCCATCTCGAGAATACAACATGCGCAGGTAGGTATAGGCTTCGGTCAAAGTACCGACAGTCGAGCGAGGGTTGCCGCGGACACGGTCTTGACTAATAACAATGGCTGCAGAAACCCCCCTAATTTCCTGTACGTTCGGGCGGTTGCTTTTGGGCAGATATCTCCGAGCATATGATGGTAAGGACTCAAAGTACTGTCGCTCTCCTTCTCGGGCGATGATATCAAAAGCGATCGTCGACTTACCGGAGCCAGAAACACCCACAAAACAAACAACCTTGTTGCGTGGGATCACCAGATCGACGCTTTTAAGGTTATTCTCGGTTGCGCCCTTAATGACAATTGCTTCTTGCATAATTAAGTTGACTCTTACTATGGGGTATGTTAAACTACTACGTAACGTTGATGTCAATAGCCTGATATGACCGCCAACCTACGTTCCGACTTATTAACCATTGGAGAATTTGCTCAGCTGGCTGAGACAACTAAGCGAACGGTTTTATGGTATGAACAAAAGGGACTTCTAAAGCCCAGTGAGGTCGACCCCGAGAACGGATATCGTCTATATAATATCGGTCAGGTTATTGATTTTAAGGCGATACTGCTACTTCGAAAGATAAACTTCTCCATCGGGGAAATTCGAAGCTATCTAAATAAAAATAAGTCCCCGGAAGCTTTATTTAATCTGAAGAAAGCGGCGTTAAGGCAAGAGATTAACGATCTACAGTCTGCCCTTGATAACACAGAAAGGTATTATCAAAACTTGCAAAAAACAGGAACGCTCGTTGATCCACAAATAAAGTCATTTAAGTCTCTAACTGTTTATTACATCAATAAACTCGGACCATATTTTAAGATAAGCGATTACTTTGAGGAGTTAAGACAATACTTTAATCAAATTCCCAAAGGAACACTCGGGTTAGTGATTTATGAAGATATCGGCTATCGGCCAAAGGAAGCCAAAACAAAGATTTGCCTTACTTATCGAGCCGGTTTGAAATTAAAACCGGAGGCAAAAGAAATCGTTAGGAAAATGACACTCCCCGGCTTTACCGCTCTTTCTTACGTCCACCGAGGATCAAGCAAATTACTTTCTATGCTTTGGCAGGAATTAAAAAAGTACAGGATAAGAAACGACTACAAGGAGAATAAAGATTTGCCGTTTGAAGACCTCGAGCTATCGCAAAGCAGCCATGTAACGGAGATGATAATACCAATCGCCTAGAAAGTAAGACGCGTAAGTAGATAAATATAAGATCAGGGCAGGCAACGACGGTCGCACCAAACCCTTCAAACTGTAGACGCTCCTCTATGTGCTCCGCTTCCGAATGAGTTAATAATATTTCAGTCGAAGCTGGCTCCTTTTGCTCTCGGTTATGTAGAACTGCGGCGGTGCCATTCGCGATTAAGGGTCGATTGTTCTGCTCCATGAGCGATTACGCCCGCTCTCTTTTGAAATATTTGTTCAATAATTGCTTGTTGATCCTGACTTAAGTTAGCCATAAGACTTGTAGGTGAAGAGCCTACGTATTCATGATTATGGAGATAGAAAGCCATAATGTCTTGCGTTGGAGGGGCCGATAGTCCCCTACTTCTAAACGTCCCACCCGTAGAAAAATGCTCGGCAAGATGAAAAAATAGGCTTGGGGCATCTAATGAAAGTTGGTATCGCATTCCGGGTTGTCTATTAATATTGTCAACTATTACTTGAGCAATACCAGAAGCCCGAAGAGATGCTGAATCTCTTTCCATTTCTACAATCAAATCATCAGCTCTATCCCATTCCCACTCGCCTGTCTGGTATATCCGTTTAACTATCTCAATGCTATCTTCTGAGGTAGCGTAAACTGTCATTGCCTGGGTACGAACTATCGGATCTCTACGAATAGCGTTCGCTGCTTGCTCAAGTCTTGCTGAATTTGCGGTTGGATCGGACCAACGTATATTAGCTACAGCGGCAAGAGCGGCGAACTTGCTGAAACTTCTCGGCTCCATCCAGCTTTGATCGACTGTAAACCCATTAGTATCAAAATTTAGTGCGTCATGGAGTATTTCGGTTAAAGCCTCACCTTGGGGGCTATCGAGATATGTAATCAAGCGATCCTGCATTTCGGGGAAGGCAAGAATTGTAAATCCAGAACTTTGCATCCAGTTAATTGCCCTTTGGCTTTCAGGATCCTTTGATTGGGAACGAAGATTTATCAAAAATAAGGCGGTTTGGAAAACTTCCTCGGGATCGCCTTTTATTAGTTCCTTTACGGTACTATCTAACTTTGACCATAAGGCTTCGCACTCGCTTATCGTATTTAATTCACCGGCTGTCCCTATTACCGTTGCGGTTATAATTTTTGCCGCTGGCCCGACCGTCTCGAGGCCGTTCATTTCGTCATAAAGATCCACGATAAAATTTTTGGGATCTTCGAAACGGTCACTTCCTTCGCCCACCATAGTTAAATAAACTTTTCAAATAATACAAACTCTTGATTAAAATTATGATTTTTTAGAATAACGGCTTGTTTATATCCAAGTGATTGGTAAAACTTTTCGGCAATCCAGCCCTTTCCGGTAATTAAATATATCTTGTGAGCTTTATGTTTTTTTGCCCAACCTTCGGCCTTCTGCATTAATAATCTGCCTATCCCTACACGCTTTTGAGAATGTGATACTATTATTTCACTAACACAGACAACCCCACCTTCATGTGAACCCCTAATTGAACCTACGACCTTAGTGTTTATCGTCGCTTTATAGATAAAAGTTCTTTGGTTGTAATTGACATTTTTTCCGTAGTGCCCGACGTTGGCTTTTGCCCACTCTCTTCTCTCAAAAGACCTTATTTCGGCATCTTTCCCCGAATCGATCTTTATGTTTATTGTATTAGCATCTCCGGAAAATGACGTAACCTTACCCATAAGCCATATCGAGTTTATCATCTTTTTTTTGCTAGAATAAAATAATGGCGAAAAGGACGCTTTATAAGTATTTCCCGGGACTATCTAAGAATACGTTTCTTCTTGCGCTTACGAGTTTTTTTGGAGATGTATCCTCTGAAATGTTATATCCGGTGATGCCAATATTTCTTACGACAATTATTGGTGCTCCGGTATCGGTGGTCGGGATAGTAGAAGGAGTCGCTGAAGGCACGCAGTATGTAACCCAAGGGTTGTCAGGATGGTTGGCGGACAGACTTAACCGTAAAAAACCGATTGCCCTTGTCGGCTATGCTCTTGGGGCAGCGGCAAAACCACTGATTGGCTTATCGACCACCTGGCCAGCGGTTTTAGGCTGTCGATTTCTTGACCGGTTTGGGTCGGCAACCAGATCGGCCCCGAGAGACGCGTTGATTGCCTCTTCGGTACAACCACAGTATCGAGGTCGAGCTTTTGGACTGGAAGGAATCGGTGATAATTTGGGGGCAGTTCTCGGTCCACTTTTAGCAATCGTTTTGATATACGGTCTAAACACGGACCTCCGATCTATTTTTTACCTTGCGCTAATCCCCGGTATTGTCGCTTGGGCGATGATGTTATTTGTAAAAGAAAATAAGATCGAAAAGTCTACACTGCCTAATAAGGCAAGTAAGTTTAACGCCAAGGCCCTACCTAAGTCTTTTTGGAAGTATATTTTAATAATCGCTATCTTTGGCATCGGTAATTCCAGTAACTCTTTCTTAATCTTACAAGCGAAAAACCTAGGGTTCTCGGTGGGGGCGACGATTTTCTTGTATGCTCTTTTTAATTTAATGGCGGCAGTCATAGCCTATCCGGCGGGAGGTCTTTCTGACCGATTAGGAAGAAAGAAACTACTTCTCCTGGCATTTAGCGTTTTTATCGTGACTTATTTTGGTTTTGCGTTAAGCCGAAGTCTTTGGGTGGTAGGGATACTTTTTGTATTCTATGGTGGTTTTCAGGGAATATTTCGCGCGGTTGGCAAAACAACGGCAGTTGATCTGGTCCCAAGCCAGTTGAGGGCCACCGGTCTGGGAATCTTCAGCGCCACCATCGGGTTTACAACTTTTTTTGCCAGTATGTTAGCAGGGCAACTTTGGGTAAGGATAAACCCGAGTAGTGTCTTTTTGTACGGGGTCATTTGCGCGGCTGCCGGCTTGCTGGCAATCCCCTTGCTCTGGCCAAAGACAGAAAAAGTCTCATAAGATTTATAGGACTAATGTACGGAGTGTTTACTTTCGAGATTTTTCTCTAAGAGCTTCGTCAAGTGGAGTTGTGTGGTGTTGGCGTTGTAAATTTTGCCGAGATTCTTTAATGGCCTTAATGATCATTTTCCGACCTATCCTGGCGGTGACATGAATAATCTGGTTGGCGTCTATTGTCCGGACACCTACTTGTACGGGATTCTCTGCCATTCCCTCTTCGGTGATTGCAGAAGAGTCAAATATTTCCCAACGAATATTTCGACTATGGAAACTATTATTTACGATATGAAGAATTGGCCAGCGCGATTGAGCAAGTATAAATGTATGTTCATCGGAGACAATTTGTTTAACAAATTTCAAGGCTTTATATAACTGAAGTATATGAGGATAGCCAGAATTTCCATCCCTTCGTCTTTCCGCAGCCATAAGATCAATAAGCGCACTTGCGCCTTTTACCTGTTCTCTGGGAAAATTTAACGTTCGAACGACGTTTTGATAGATTGCCCAAAGGGTATGGCCCATATCAAGTAAATACCTTGGGCTGACTTGGTCATGAGCAATCTCCCGCCTTAATGAGTCGTGACTAAGATCTTCAAAGGCAATACCTTCGGGCATCGAAAACTCGTTTTTAATCTCGACAAAAGTTAGACAGATTCTAGGAGCCTGGCCTTCTCGAGCGCGTAACATATCTATAAGCCGAGCTTGGTCGTGGATTTCAGCCAAAGACAATTTAGAGAAATCGTGAAGTGGGCTTCGACCGAAACGATTTCCAACCGCCCGTCGTTTAAAAGAGCTTATTAGCCCTTGGGCTTCTTGATCATCATCTTTCGCTGCAAGAGCAATAACATCCGGCCTGGCTTTACCGGAAAGAATAGCTTTACGCATATTCATTGGGACAGCATCAATATCAAATTGACGAAGTAAATTGTTTTTATTGCTAACACCGTTAAAATTAAAATAGTAGTAACTGATAGCGGCAATAACAAAAGCTCGAAGTACCAACACGTCTCGTAGGGTGACATCAGCCATATTTGGGTTTTGTTGAACTTCTTTGGCTTTTCTATCTAATTGTAGAAGTATTTTTTGTAACCCATCTTCTTCAGTCGTCGTAATTGCACTTAATGCCATTACATCCGGAGATCGATAGCCTAAGGATTGGGAAAGCGATACTGCCCGTCGATTTTTTCTAACCTTGTTAATAATATCCACCTGGTCTTCACTTGGCTCAAACATTAATTCTGTGAACCATGTAGCGGTATAGCCAATGGGGATATTGGCTTCAACCCGGATTCTTTGAGCCATTTTCGCTGCACCCTTTTTAAGTTGTTGTTCAATTCTTAAACTAGGACGGTCTTTAGGGTTACCTGAGAGGTGCTTATCAAGAAATATCTTGTATTTTTCAAAAAGAAGGGAATTTTCTTTGCCTGTTAGGACGGCTTGAACTAATAGGTGCATCCAAGTTCCTAGCATCCGAGAATGAAATTGGTAATTTTTTTCTTTATTACTTTCTGCGGCTAATTCTTCCTCATTAAGATCATCGTGGTCGTGTTTATCTATACCCTGTGGAAATAGTACGACACTTTCTTTTTTGGTCCTTTCCTTCGGCGACACTTCTACATTTGCATCAAACATCTTGATTTATTTACCTGATTTCCTTCCGCTCTTTAATTTATTGCGAGTCTCCCGAACAGCAATCTTAGGGAGTGAGTTTTCATTTTTAGCAAGATAATCTTTTACCAGTTCGGGATGGCGTCGAACAATACTTCGCAAGAGCCAAGAGACGGCTTTAGTAATTAAGATATCCTTCTCTCCCATTAGTTGGTCAATATTTTCAAATGCCAGATCAAATAGTCTTTGATCGTTTGAATAAACCACAGGTCCGGTAAGCAGCACTAAGCTGGCACGGCGCTTATGGACGTTTTTATCTTTTGACCAAGTCCGTAGCCACTTCTCCCAATCCTTCCAGTCCTCCAACATCTCTTTTGCCTGAAAAACGTTCTGGCAGATAGAATCAACTTCGCCCCAACCTTCGGCTCCGTTTAGCCATTTATCAAGAAGCACCGGTTTTAGTTGACACTGGAGTTTTGGATAGTATCCCAATAGTTTCCCACCGAAACTCCGCTCATTGTGGGATTGACCGGCAAAAAATGCGTTTAGGATCTCGCTTAGCTCAGAGACAGTTAAGTTCTTGTGTTGACGAGCCCAATTTTTAGCAATTGCATGGGTTTGGGGGTTGGTGATATTGTGAATTGTTTTCGTTGTTCCCATGTACTTACCGGCGTGCTCCCATCCTGTGTTTTTGGAATTTGTCTCGGAAACCTCTTTAATTTCTAACAAGATTTCCTGGTGGTATTTATTCATTTAAGTTCGCTCATCGGACTCCTCAACAGTCGATCGGTCCATAAAGACGATTGTAATCAAAATAACAGATAAATGTCGAGACACTAGTGCTATAGTTATGGATGTGGACTTTAAGAAGTTTTATAAATCAATCAAAACTATCGCCGTGGTGGGAGCCTCGGATAAAGTGGGTCATGCCGGCTATCATATTCCGGCCTACTTGAAATATTTTGCGCATTACAAAATTATTCCGGTTAACCCTAAGATTAAAAAGACCCTTGACGAAAAAGTGTACCCGAATCTTTTATCAATCCCCAAAGGGGTAAAGATTGATGTGGTAGAAATATTTCGACCGTCGGCCAAAGTATTTCCTCATGTTCAGGAAGCAATCAAGCGGGGTGGGATCAAGACAATCTGGATGCAAGAAGGGATTATCAGTCAAGCAGCCGCTAAATTAGCGCGAAAAAATGGGCTGGAAGTGGTTATGGATGATTGCATGATGCAAGAACATATCAAGACGTTTAAGAAAAATCGCCCATAAGAGAAATTTAAGTAACGGAACTAAGGTTTTTAAGAAGCATGCCGAAGTGTGTCTATGGAAATCTCTATGTTCATAAAGACTTTTTTTACACCCTCACAAGTGAGACCCAAAAAACGGTAGCGATCGCCCGGCCACTTCTCCCAAAAGGGCGGCCGTGGAATATAGTTAGAATTAACACCCTCCACCGGAACGTTAGTTTTTCTTATTATCCTCAGTTTGATGAAAATCCCCACCCCGAACTTAAGAATTGGACTAAAATTGATCTCGTTACTAAACAGGTAAAATGCGGTATTTACACGACCACCAATCCTTTTATACTCCATCTTAAGGAAGCGTTTGTGGACGAGAATCACCCTTTGTATGCAAAATTTCGAAATTTAAGTGTCCAGGAGAAAGAGGCGGGGCTCTACGAACCTCCTCATGGTGCACTTATCGGGCGCAAAACCTATTGGGAGAATTTATTAGCCAGAAAGGGACTCGTGATTATTGATCACCAACTTAAGAAACACGTAACCAAACCTTCAGCGACACCCCAGATGGGGTTGTTTACTGATAACCAGCTGATCAAAGTAAATGAGACATTGGTAATGTCCGGAAAAACAGCGATGCACCGCAGTGAACCGTCCCTGCCAGCAAAAATCTTGGTTGAAAGAAAGATTGTAAATGGAAGGCTTTTTGATTGGGGTTGCGGACATGGAGCTGATTTAGATTATTTTTTACGCTCAGGAATTAAAGCTGAAGGTTGGGATCCGAATCACAAACCAGACAAACCACCGCAAAGTTATCCGCCGGGTTTGTTCCGTTGGGTTCATTGTAGCTTCGTACTAAATACCCTACCCGACCCAGGAGATAGAACAAAAATCCTTGAAGAGATCTTTAATTTTCTACCTGCTGGAGGAAATTTAGCAATTTCAGTAAGGTCAGCTGGAGAGATTGAGGATGTGCGTAAGGCCACCTGGCAACGCTTTAACGACGGCTGGTTAACTTCAAAAAATACATTTCAAAAAGGATTTTTGGCCAAAGAGCTCAAGGACTTATTGATCGATAAAGGATTTACGGTTTCGGAGATAGTATTAAGTGAGCCCGTGGTTTTTATTTTGGCGAGGAAAATTTAAAAAGAAGTCGTAAATTATGGCTGCCCAAGGGTTATGACCGCGTCGTATGGGCTGGAAGAATCAAGGGTCTCACTTTCTTTCGCAAGCGGATATTTAGCCCCAATGTCCTGTGTCAGCAGATCGAGGAATTCTTCTTTGTCTTCCTTTATGGCAATCGTCGTTTCGGAAAGGTCGTTATCTTTTGCATTGCCAACCGCCACTTCCTCGTATCCGAGTCCGAGTAGGTAGGCTTTTGCCCGAGCAGCCAGTCCAATTACTGAAGTACCATTTAACACCTGTATCTTGACATCGGTCCGATTAAGCTGGGCCGAAGGCGAAGATGTCGGAGTCGAGACCGGAGTAGTCTGCGAAGGTGTCGGGGTGGCAGCACCGCCTGCTGATTTCATTGATTTTACGTAAGTATAAATTCCCCCTCCGATAATAAGCAGTACCACCAGTCCTACAATTATCCACAGCCACTTCCTACCTGAACTGGGCACATTAGTAACTTCTTGAACCTCAAGACTCTGCGGAGCGGTGTTTTCGGGAATCACTTCCTCAGGAACATTCGCCTCGGCAGTTGATTCTTCGGGTGACGAGACAACCGGTGCCGGTTCAGGCTCTGCCTGTTGTTGTGCTGCCTCTTGTGGAAGTTGAGCAGGCACCTCCGGCTTCTCTACCTCAACTTTTACTTCGAAAGGCTGGCTCTGGGGTAGTTGAGTCGCCGTGGCTAAAGTTTCTTCTGGTTCGATAGGTGGACCGCCCGGAGCAACTATCGACGGCGGAGTCTTTAATGATTTTTTAAAAGTAGAAGCCTTCTTCCTTGTAACCATTTACTTATTAGAATACTTTGATCATGTGCTTAAGTCAACTATGTGTATAAGTCAAGGACATTTGCGACATTCCTCCTTTCGCAACAAAGTATCCCAGCGGGCTTTGCAACTCCAGGGAGTGGTGTCTCCGTT
>Ga0075743_112_pt1 | contig 29644 bp, 29 predicted proteins | sample RifGroB1_FD_68435 | JGI IMG/M metagenome (GOLD analysis project Ga0075743, IMG submission 68435) | Microgenomates bacterium GW2011_GWB1_44_8
CAACACTAAACGGAGACACCACTCCCTGGAGTTGCAAAGCCCGCTGGGATACTTTGTTGCGAAAGGAGGAATGTCGCAAATGTCCTTGACTTATACATAAGATTGTGAAAAGCAAACTTCCTTGCTAAGATAAAGGCATATTTGAAGCGCTGCCCACGATGATTTTTGATAAATACCGAGTTAAAAAAACACATCCTCCATTTCTTTCGACCCCCATACTAGCTATCGCTAATATTTTTCTCCTGGTGATCATTGCCACTTTTTCCACTACCCAAACAGCGCTTTTTAGCCAAGCAGCCGTCCCGGGTTGTCCGACAAGTTCACCTGAAAAATATACCTCATACAAATTACAGTCCCCTAAATCTGACCGCCCGGCAGATCAACATCCGGACCTAAATTTAAAAATACGCGGTTACGAACAGACCAATAAATACAAGGGTCTTATCGATTTAGACGGTGATACTGATCCACAAGCACCCCAACTGGCTCAGATCTTTCAAAACCCCCAAGGGCACCCTATCGCCAATACTTATCAAGTTTACGATTGGAGTTGGGAAACAATGAAGAGAAACGGACTGATGAGCAACTGGGAGGTAACCCTCTTGGGGCTTGCTGCCAGTTCAGGTGAACAGTTGATGGCCCCCGATTACTGGTGGGGACCGGTAGTTTTGTATGCCTCAGAAGATAGCCTTACTTTAAAGTACACCACCGATGATAATGTTATCTCCGGGTATACGGTCCACTTGGAAGGAGTCTGTACCGATCCCAACCTCTTGACACTGTACAACAGCTTGAACGCATCAGGTCGGAACACCCTTCCAATATTGGCAAGACATCAACCACTCGGCTGGGCAAAATCAGCTGAAGTAAAAGTTGCCATCAGAGACACCGGAGAGTTCATGGATCCACGATCCAGAAAAGACTGGTGGTCGACAATCCCAGCACTTCGACAGATAGAAACCAACCTGGCAACAGGGGCAAGCGTAACTGCCTCAACCGTTTTTGAAAATTTGTCCGGTTACAACTTCACTAACGCAATTGATAAGAAATACGCAAGCGCCGGACCATATGAATGGGCTAGCAATCACGAACTGAAGGGTGCATGGCTGAAATTATCTTGGAACACTCCGGTTTATATTAATAAAGTGCTACTTTTTGACAGAAATAATTTATATGACCAAATTAAAAGAGGGTCTTTCAAATTTAGTGATGGTTCTTCCCTCGCTTTTAGGACGTTACCTAACAGCGGAGAGACCCCGCTTGAGGTAAGCTTTTCCGCAAAAACTACCTCTTAGCTAATTTTACAGATAGACGAAGCGGATGGTTATAATGCTGGTCTTGCAGAGATTGCAATTTATGGACCATCAACAACCCCATCGCCTACCGCCATCGCAACCACAACGCCATACCCAACAGTTACCCCAAGTAGTACACCAAATAATAACTGTGGTTGTAATCCGAAAGGTGCTTGCTCTTCTGAGGGCAGCTGGTGCGGAAACTTTTTTGAAAATCAGTCTGCAGGACCTGTTTATCTAATCTATCGTTGCGAACATCCTGATGGCAATCCCAAGTCCCAAGCAATTTGGAACTACAAATATCCTCAGGCAGGTTATACCTGTCAGAAACCAACCGATGGGGCGCCTCCCACTTCCACCCCCATACCCACCGCAACACCGCTCGCCACGCCAACGCCCACACCATTATCTACTCAAACTCCAAATCTCCCGACATCCGCTCCGGTTACGGGAACATTGTGTTCCTGCCAAGAAGGAGGGGCTTGTTCCGTTGAGGGTCAATGGTGTAATCGATTCTTTGAATATCAAAATAACCAGCCGGTATTCTTGGTTTATCGCTGCGAACATCCTGACGGCAATCCCAAGTCTCAAGCAATCTGGAACTATAAATACCCCCAAGAAGGTGGCTCGTGTCAAGCTCCGACAAGGAATTAAACCAATATCTCGAATCTTAATAATCCTCTTCAATATGACGAAGTGCCCTCTCGAACGGTTCGGGAGTTAGATTGAAATGCCCAATAAACGGATTGTCTAAATCCTCTACAAGCTGAATCGTAAGAAAGATTAAAAAAGTAATCACACTAGTGATAAAAATTTGAAAACCAATTTGGGCAAAAGGCATGATGAGAAAAGTCAGTAAAACAAACAAAGAAGAAGAATAGAAAAACATTTTGAGAATTCTCGGGAGCCGGGTCATACTTTGATTGAGCCTTTTTACCCTTGTATCACTTAACTTTCCTCCCTGCTCAACAAGCATCGGAAAAACTGTCGGATCGCGCTTGTCATCAAACTTAATACTTCGAATAACCGCAAAAATCTCACGGAAAACTTTACCTGTTTCGGGGTTACGCATCGCTGTGCCGAGTTTTGAAAACTTACCCTTTATCACTAAATTTGCATATTTAGCGATGACGGCTTTCATAGATTTCTCGACCTGTTTGTCGTTGAGATAAAGAGTCATCCTGTACATTCTCTCCAGACCAGCGGCTTCGGAATCAATAAGCTCGGAAGTGGTGTTATATTGACCCCAAACTTCAAAAACTACAAAAGCCGCCATAATGCCATAAAGAGTTCCGAAAACGGTCACGAAAGCACCCAAACCTCCAACATCAACAATAAAATCCTGAGTATGAAATAGTATCCTAGCAAGCAACGTAAGCAATATGGCAATAATCGAAGCAACGGTTGATTTGAGAATCACGATACTCATCCTTTCCTACACTGAAACTAGTCTACTAGCAAAACTAATCGATTTCAAGAGGAGGCAGCTGCTTGAGACACCTTGCTAGCTTTTCTGGAAGTTTTGCTTTGACGACCCTTGGCTAACCTAATACACTTTGAACAGAGCTTCACTTGAGTACCATTGATCGTAGCCATATGGAGGTTGGGTAAAAACACCCGAGCGGTTCGCGGAGCACGTTTTTTCCACTTACCACCGGCCACACCCTTTCTGTGACTTCCTTGACGACCGATAATCGCCGTCTTTCCGCAAAACGAGCATGCATAAGCCATACCATCCTATTATACCAAAACGAGGACTCTTCGATAATATACCCAAAACCAGGACAAAAAACTTCGGAAGACACAGACACCATCATCAAGACAAAACCGGAGCCCTCGAACATTTGGGAATAACCATTTTCCAAAAACACTCACCGTCAATCATTTCATCGTCTCCGGTAATTTCCGAGAGAAAGGCATCTCTGGCAACCAACCTTTCAATATGCAATCCCAAGCGCTGCGCCTGGTCTCTGATTAAACATGGTAATGGTTCATAACGCCCCAAAAGATTTCTGCTTGGACCACAGGAAAGAAAATAAAAACCATCTTCTTCAGTAAGTTGCAAATATCCCCAATACAATTTATCTAACAATGCTACCTGGTCAGCAGAGGAAGGATACACTAACTCTTCGGTGGGTAAACAGAAAATCAGCGCCACTTCCGGTGGAAGACTTTTTAACACTCTTATCGCATTATTAAGTCTATCAAGAGCGTCCAGGAGAAACACTCTCTCTAAGTCTGCGTAAAAATGATCACTTCTGTCGACAAAATATGCTAAATAATTTATGAAGTAGCCAATAACTTTGCGCACAAGCGATTCGCCGCCAACTTCCGGCAACGCTTCCGCTGCGGAAAATGATCTTTCTATTTGGACAAGAATGGCACTTCGATAATGTTCAAATCCTTCTATTTGTGCCCTTTGCCAATTGGGACAGTTGCCATTGTGAGATTCCCCATCGCTTTCTACTTCTAACACCCTTAACCTAATTATGGAGCAGATACCCAACTTTGAGCAATACTGATATATACTAATCTTATTCAAACTTTGCAGCTTAAAAGCGAAAAAACAAATTTGATTCGTTATTCCCAAAAATTTTCGTCAAAATTTTTGAGTATACTTAATATATGTTACCGCTGATATTTTCCAATCCGATTTTCCTGATCCTCTGGGCAGGTTCATTGGTAATTGCAGTAACCATCCACGAATTTGCTCACGCCTGGGCCGCCGAACAACTTGGCGACCCAACGCCACGACTGGCCGGCAGATTAACCTTAAATCCCCTTGCCCATCTCGATCCGATCGGAACCCTTTGTCTTTTGATCTTTCGATTTGGCTGGGGCAAGCCCGTACCCTTTGATCCGTTTAACCTTGCCAATCCAAGACGGGACGGAGCGCTCATTTCACTCGCCGGACCAATAAGCAATCTTCTGTTTGCTTTTTTCTTGGCACTGATAGTACGCATTCTCCCTTATTTTTTCTCTTTCTACGCCCTGACTTACATCTTAGTGCCGATCATAGAACTTAACATTGTCCTGGCAATTTTTAATTTGATACCTATCCACCCCCTTGACGGCGGAAAAATATTGATAGGCTTACTACCGGCTAATCTAGCAAACCGATGGGACGAGGTCCTAAACCAGTACGGAATGCTGCTTCTTGTCTTATTGCTCCTCCCCTTGGCCGGCGGTTCACTCGCTAGTTTAGTCATATCGCCGATTATTTCTATGGTCATGAGACTGCTGCTGCCGTTTTCCGGTGGATATATTTAAAAAAAGCAGACCCTTTTTATTGTTAGATTTCGACTTGACAAGCAGTTCTCAAGAAATCTACTTTTCTATGGCTAAGTTGTTGCGTTTTTAGGGATACTCTGTCGCATTTTTGACTTGATTTAGCTTCGTTTCTGCGATATAGTGTCTTCGATCCTGCTTGAGGGAAGATAGGAACTTTTTCCTCTCATTGGTTTCCTTAAATGGGGTTGCCTAAAACCAATTTGTTTTGTGCAAATTGGTAGTCCCTAAACCCTCGTTGGGTTTGGGGCAGCTCCCCCACCTAAACTTAAAAGGAATCTGTTCTATCATTAAATTCCTAAACGAGCAGGATCTTTATTTTGTCAAAAGAGAACAGATTAATAGTTAGGTAACTGGAGTCTTCTTTAGTGCCAATTCCAATTTTTAAATAGTAGATTCTTGTGGTAGAAAGAGGAAAGCATATGGAAAATATAACATGGAAAGATGCCGACTAGCAGCGCCTGAGGAGATCTATTCTCCAGAACATGGTATTTGCTGGGCAGAGATTTGGGCAATGATGTTATTGCTATGGCTAAAGCTTGGACTTATCAAGATTGACCGAAGGGTGGCTGATCCACGTCGGTTGGCCACCCTATTAGGATGGAGCACCAAAGAGGGAATATTCAGAGAAGCATGGAAAATACTAGCCGAGCGGATTGGTTGTTCAGTTGAAACATTCGACCTAAGTAATCTAAGCGAATTAGCCGAACTTCAAGAAAGGGCACTTTTGTCTGATGCGATTATCGTAACTGAAATCTGGGATTTACGAGATTATAGTGATGTGGTTAAGGCAGCGATGGCCGCCAGAGTAGTGAAGGATTTATGGCCGCCGACACAGCCATCATCCATTTCAAAAGATGGAAAAGCAACCGATGATAATGAAGCGTATGAGCATTCTGTTATGATATTGGAAGTTACACTGGACGAAGATGGTGAACTAACCGTCTGGGTTTACGACCCAGGCTTTACCACCATATTGACGTTTGAGGAATCTGAATTTTTAGCTATGTGGTTTACCAGGGAAGACGAAACAAAACCAATTAACGAAATTACCGGCGAAAACATTGTCAGAGGTAGAACCTGGATTGTGCACCCCCCGACAATCCTGGACCCCATGGTCTTTGACCCATCGGCCAAACCTGAGATGCTACCTGGTGTGGCCGATTATCTAAAAGCGTTGGGAGATAACAATTTTGTTGCAGCAGTTCATGACATTGGAAAATTACTTGAAGAAGCATTTTAGTTAACAACTGCAACACCGCACTATCTCAGACAAGACCTGCTCCTGGAAATTAATATCTAGTCCCTTGACGTGAATTTCGGGGATAAATATACCGCGATAAGAGTCGTTATCGGCACCGCCAAAATTAATCCTATGCTACCAACTAAAGTCCGGACAATCTCCTCTGCAATTATTTCATAATTAACTACTTGGGAAAAAGGCCGGGAGCTGTCGATAAAAAGAAGCAAAAGTGGCAGTGCCGCACCGGTATACACCAAAACCAAAGTATTAACGGTTGAAGCAATGTGATCCCGACCGACATTCATCGCTCTCTTATATAGATCGCTCGCTTTAAGCTGAGAATTAGCCTGTTTTAGTTCTTGGACGACTGCCGATTGGGAAATCGTAATATCATCCAGAACCCCCAACACGCCGATTATTATCCCCGCCAGAAGAAGACCTTGAATATTAATCACTCCCGGCCTGTATGCCTGAAGAAAAGTCGCCTCCTCTGAGGCAAAACCTGTCAATTTGGCAAAATACACAAAAAAGTTAGCTATGATACCTGTTAAAACAAGCGCGATTATAGTCCCGGCAACTGCTATCCAGGTTTTTTTATTAAGTCCATGGGAAAGAAAAAAAGTCGCCGGAATAATGACTATGGCCCCCAGGATAGCAATCCACACGGGATCATATCCAGCGGAGATTCTAGGCAAGATAAAACTGAAGATAACTAAAAAGGAAATCGCCATTCCCACTAACGAACTCGCCCCCTGCCACCGACCAATAAAAACTGTCAGACCGACGAAAATTACGAAGAGCCAAAACAATGGGCTGCGCCTGACATAATCAGTAATGTAAAAACGATCGTTGCCCTCGAAGTCTTTACCAAAACTGACAACTAGCTGATCACCAATCTTAAATTTGGGAGTGTTTACTACGGGAAAATTGCCGTTTTCTATCTCGACCTTCTTGCCTTTTATTGAACCATCTGTGATCAGAACCTCCAGCTTTTGATAGAGCTGCGAGACGGCTGTGCCTGAAGGAGTAATCTGTTTCTCCTCCAGAACTTTAATCACTTCTCCCTCAAGTGTCTCTTCTTGGGGTGGCTCGACTGGCGGCTGAAGTAACTGTAACTCGGGTGGCTCGGTCTCCATTTGGGCGTGGATTGGCGAATTAATGAGAAAGCCGGAGAAAAAAAGAGCCGCCAGAACAAAGAAAAGAACAACCTTATTCACTAGGTATTTATACCATTCCCTTGGTTAACTTGGGAATTAGGAATTTCTAAAAAAACCGAGTATCCTCGGTGCAGGTAGCCTCAGTCAAACCATTCTTTTTGCCACTGACGCATCTGCCCTATTTCATTTGTCTGAGCAGAAATAATGTCGTCTGCCAGTTTTTTAAGCTCGGCTCTCTGGGTACTACCTTGAACCTTTCTCGCCATCTCTAACGCTCCCTGATGATGAATTATCATCGCTGACAAGAACTTCTGGTCTACCTCTTCGGAATTTCCCTCTAACGACAGCATCATTTCTGTCATACTCGAACCCATTCCCATATCGGTAAGGTGATCCTCATTAGATAAACTGTTTCTCATCATCAAACGATCGGGTCGTATGCCCATCATCTGCATCATCTCTGTCATGTTGTTATTAACGGCAGTGCTAACAACAACAATTGTGATTAAGCTCCCGGCCAGTAGACCGATGATCCCAAACAATATTGACTCTCTTTGCATTTATTTCACCTCCTTTTAATATGTTTTTCGGGTGATCTCAACCGATCTCACCGTCTTTAACATACCTTCTATTTTACGGGGCAGTTCTATAAAAAAAGTGAGATCTAATACAAAAGCCATATAATTAACTTATGAGCTTTATGCGAAAATACGGGGCGGTACTGGCCATGCAAACAAAAGACGCCTTCGCCTACCGTCTGGAAGGCTTAGTATTTTTCTGCGCCGATCTGATGGCACCTCTTCTGATGATGGTCGCCTGGAAGACCATTTTCGAGTCGCAACCAGACGTCGCCGGATACACCATAAACCAAATTCTCTTTTATTATCTTCTGATCTTTATTCTCAGAACCACGCTCTCTGTTTATCCGCATGATATTTCCAACCAGATAAGAACAGGCAAATTAAATGCATCTCTCGTTCGTCCGGTTAGTATTCTTATTAACCAGTTGGCGTCAGAGATTGCCTGGAAGATCGTGAGAATTATGTTTTTGGCAGTGGCGGTAGTGCTTCTGGTGATTACCTTCTTTGGCGGCGTGGCGATTCCGAATCTACAGCTTATAAGTCTCCCTCTTTTAATCTCGCTTGTTAACGCGCTTCTTCTGAACTATTTCATCAAAACAATCATTGAATTTACCGCTTTCTGGACATCTGAAGTTGACGGCCTGAGATCCAGTTTCTATATTTTAGAATCCTTTTTTTCAGGCACGATACTGCCTCTAAATCTGTTGCCGGGCGGGATAGAAGCATTGGCACAACTTTTACCCTTTCGCTTCTTCTACTACTTCCCAATCCAAATAATGCTGGGGAAAGTTAGCAACGGCGAAATCATAAGCAATATCCTCATAAGCTGGGGGTGGCTATTGTTCGCCATCATCGTTACCCGTTTGCTTATTAGGCGAGGCTTGAAACGCTATAGTGCTTTTTCTGGCTAATACTTTATGAACAGATATCTCCGTCTTATCCGGGAACTGGGCAAGATGTCACTTATGAATTCGCTTGAATATCGAACTGACTTAGCAGTTGTCGGTATTTTCAAGCTATTGGAATCGGCAACTAGTTTTATTATTCTTATCTTCATCTTTAACCAAGTTAAACAAATAGCCGACTGGGACCGCACCGAGGTCCTGTTGGTCAATCTAACTTTTATTATCTCAACCAGCATAACGTCCCTCTTTTTAATGCCCGGTTTAAAGCAGTTTGCCAGAGAATTAAATGACGGAGTGATTGATAAGTATCTTGTCCAACCGATAAATTTACAGTTCTTTGCTTCTCTGGCAAAGTGGGACTGCACACATATCTTTCGACTCGTCGGAGCCGGAGTAGCAGTTGTCTATCTCATTCTTACCCAGCTAGATGGGATAACTTTAATGGCAATCCTGGAATACAATTTAATGATCTTTCTTTCTGCTATTTTCTTTTATTCTTTTGTCTTTATCCTTATCTGTTCAGTATTTTTCTTAAATCGGCTGTACAACATCGATTATCTAGCCGCGATATTGTGGGACCCCGGCAAATGGCCAACGTCAATCTTTAGGGGCATGTGGGGAATTGTCTTTATGACAATTGTTCCGGTCGGGTTTGCCGCAACGGTACCAGTCGGAGTATTGACAGGTAGACATGGAGGGATATTTGTGGTGGCGGGAGTTTTATTGGCGGGTGTCTTTCTTATTATTTCAAACAAGGTGCTAGCGGCGGGAATCCGGCGCTATGCGGGAGCGGGAGGGTAAGAAAACTAAAAAAACGCATGTTGACTTACTATTACCGCTTGTGGTTCACTTTAATGTAGTGAATACAAATTGGAAAAGAGGACTGCATCAGATTCAGCTGGCGGTAATTGTAGTTTTACTGGTAGGACTGGCGGCAATTGGTGTTTACGGGAAAAATCTGAAACTGAGTTTGACAAATGAAGCAGCGGTTTCGACTCCTCAACCATATGGACAGACGGGTAATTGGAATCTTGTTTTTGCTGATGAGTTTAACGGAACCTCGCTTGATTTAACTAAGTGGCGACCTAATTGGCTGGGACCCAGTGATACAGCGGTTACCCCGCCGATAGACAGCGCGGAGACGGCGTGTTATGACCCGGCGCAGGTATCGGTGGCCGGTGGTGAACTTAATTTTACGGCGGTCGCCCGAAGTTGTCTTAGCAAATATAACTTTGCTTCAGGAATGGTAGAGAGCAATGGCAAGTTCAATTTTACCTACGGATATATGGAAGCGCGGATGTGGACACCGGCGGGAAGTGGAGTGTGGCCGGCTTTTTGGACAGATGGCCAGAATTGGCCTGAGGATGGTGAAATTGATGTTTTAGAAGCTTACGGTACCGACAGATCAACGTATCATTACCACTACGCGGGGTGCGGCGGGGATTGTAATCCGGGAGGAGAAACAATCGTTGGCGGCGCGACCGGTGATTGGCATATATATGCGGCCGATTGGGAACCGGGAATCATTACTTGGTATTATGACGGCCAACCGGTTTGGCAATATACCACCAGTATCACTTCATCGCCGCAGTATCTGATTGCAAACCTCGGTCTTAATTCGAACACGCCAACGATTCCATCCACCCTTAGGATTGATTGTATTCGGGTATGGCAGAAAGGAGCAGCGACACCTGCTCCCACGCCGGCGATAACGCCGACACCAACACCGGCAACCGGAAATATATCTCTTAGGACCTTTTCCACCAGCACGAATACTTCTAAATCACGCTCGTTTACCATTAATAAACCGGCTGGGGTGCAAGCAAGTGACGTAATGGTGGCCCAGCTAACGGTGGACAGGGCAAGTATTTCTGTTACTCCTCCAACCGGATGGAGACTGATACGGCGGGACAATACAACCAGCTCGATGGCAGAGGCACTCTATTATAAAATAGCTTCCGGCACAGAACCGTCCAACTACAAGTGGAACTTTAGTAGTTCACAGAAAGCTTCCGGAGGAATTTTGGCTTATACCGGCGTTGATAATTCCTCGCCAATTGAAGCCAGTAGTGGACAATATAACGATAGCACATCGACCGTAACGGCACCTTCGATAACAACAACGACAGCCAACGACCGGCTATTGTTCTTCGCCGCGGCCACGTCTAGAACAACCATCTCGACACCCACGGGAATGACACAGCAATGGATAGTTAATACTTCCGACACAACCTCGAAGGTTGCTGACCGGACGTTGATGTCGACCGGAGCAACCGGGAACATTACCGCGGTTGAAGGAGGAAGATACTCAAATGTTGGACAACTGGTAGCTTTAAGACCGCGAGCGGTAACGATAACGCCGGCACCAACCTTGGCGCCCACGCCAACACCGACGCCTGTTCCGACTCCGACACCAATCGTTACCCCAACGCCGACACCGTCTCCAGCGGGGATCTCGCTGCGCAGTACATCGGGAAGTAATAACGGGGCAGGAGGAACTTCGCTTTCGATCGGAGCTCCGGCGGGAGTGGTAAGTGGCAATGTTATGGTGGCTCAGGTGACGGTAAGAGGGGCGACAACAGCGATTACTCCCCCATCGGGATGGTCGTTAATTCGGCGAGATAATACCTCATCATCGCTGGGCAACGCCCTTTACTACAAGGTCTCTTCGGGATCAGAGCCGGCTAGTTACAGTTGGAGTTTTAACAGCTCGCAGAAAGCCTCAGGTTGGGTGGTTGCTTATGCGGGAGTGAACAATAGTTCACCGATTGATGCCCATAGTGGGAAATACAATGACAGTACGGCAACAATTACTGCTCCATCAGTAACAACTACTGGGAGTAATGACCGGTTGTTGTTTATTGTAACAGTAACCACCAGCACCACGATTACTCCCCCATCTGGGTTTACCCAGAGAGTAATTGCTACCAATACCGGTAACTCGACGTCCTATGTCGCAGATAAAGCCCTTACTTCTTCAGGAGCAACGGGGAATCAAATTGGCACAGAAGGGTCAAGTTACAGCAATATTGGTGAGTTGGTAGCCCTCAGAGCACAGTAGTCGCTTCTCGGTTTCTGGGATCGGTTAACATAAATTTCGGACAATGCGGATATCAAAGCACAAGATCGAAACAAATACTATGCCACCGAACCCGGAGGTTTAGTTATCAATTTTTATAGCCGTACATGGCATAGACTTAAGCTATTAAGGAGACTCCTTGCAAGGGAATCTCCTTTTTGAAATACTAGATTTACAAAGTCCGCTAAGCCCTACCAATGATAATTTGGGTTGTGCAAACAATCTAAAGTACCGATTACTTCTCCAACATCCAGCCTTGGGTAACTGGAATTCTAAATTCCCCAACTTGGGATCTCCTACCAAAATATTCCTTATAGGAGATTATTTTAAAACCACTTTTTAAAATTGCATCAATATAATCAGAAATAGTAAATGATGGATGTAAAACCCGAATCTGTCCACCTTGGATGGGAAAAGAAACATCCTCCTTCTTCTCATAATCTTTGTTTTGTTTTAAGAACAGAGTAAAAATTGGGTGAGAATCTTGAGAATAAAATCTCGCCCCGGGTCTCATTATCCGTCTAATTTCAGTGAAAGTATCTAAAAGGCTCTTTGAATAGTGAATAGTATTTCGACTAAAAATAAAGTCAAAACTATCGTGAGGAAATGGCATTTTTCCCATCAGAGCAGTCACGTATTTGATTTTGGGGCCAGGATTTTCCTTTTTGGCAATTTCGATAAAATCTGTTGACAAATCCGTGCCAGTTACGGATTTAATCTTGGGAAAAGTATCAGCAAGAAACTTTACTCAGCTTTCTCTTACCGTCTGCTAGTAAATCTGCGCTAGTTTCATCATGAAACGCCTTCGCCAAATTAGCATCATAATTACTGGCCATAATTCATTATATGACAGATTTAAAAACTCTCCGTCTTTTGTGTATCAGACTATATTGGGAAAGGAGTCTCCTTTTTTGACCGAGAATGATGTAGTATGAATGATAATGCCGGCTCGTAACGCTTTAAAATTGTATCTAGAACACGGCTACTATCATATCTACAATCGTGGGGTGGCTAAGAATAATATCTTTCTTGATCAGCAGGATTATGCTGTTTTCTTGTCTTATCTGAAGGAGTATTTATCACCCCCAGCAACTTTGTATTCTGCGGACAGTCGAGGTCGAGATTATCAGAGAAAAAATTTTTATGGGGAAATTGAGCTCATTACTTATTGCTTGATGCCTAATCACTTTCATTTCTTACTTTCGCAGCTAAAATCAAGGTCGATTGAGAGTTTTGCTCGATCGTTGCTTGGTCGATATGTAACTTATTTTAATAAAAGACACGAACGCATTGGCCATCTTTTTCAAGACGTCTACAAAGGGATTCTGATCAAAAATGATGAATATCTGCTGTGGCTTAATCGATATATTCATCGAAATCCGACGCAAATCTTGGGAGACAGAATCCCATTAGCTTCTTACAAGTATTCGTCTTATCCTGCCTTCTTGGGATTGGAAAGCCACAACTGGCTTAAGCCAAATATTATCCTTACACAAATAAAGGACTATCAGGGATTTGTAGAACAGACAGAGAAGGAAATGCCTATTTCGGGACTGACCCTAGAATAGATCTTTCTATATCAGTAAAGGAGTCTCCTTTTTTGAGTGGATTTGATATCGTTAGGCGAGGATGGTTTCCCCGCTGGCACTTAAGACCTTGGTTTTTCTAGCATGAGCCCACATATGATCAAACAGTTGCTTTTGCATAAAAGCCAGATCATCGTTATAGACTTCTACGCAAAAAATATCTTTCTCCTTATAGCCGTACATTGCATAGACATTGTTATAGATGACAAGTTCAAAACGCATTTCTAGTTCTTTTGGATCGATGTAGCGACACTGCCAAAGATCTGTGACAAAAGTTGAGACTTTTGTCCAGGGAGCCATATGTTTTTCGTTACTCAGCTCGAAGACCTTAACGTTATTCTTTACGAATTCTTGGCGAACTTTCTCGCAAAAGCCGTAATCCAAGAAAGCGCTCATGTCCACAATCTCGAAGATTCTTAATTTATCTTTGGCTTTTGAGGAATTCCAAGTTACCTGTTCCAACCCTTCGACACCTTTATAATAAAGAACTTTAGAGTTTTCGCGACTGGCCATGGAAAGGGTTGATAGTTGCTGGAAAACTGAAGGCAGTGTATTTTTGAGCGTTTCAACCTCGTGTTCCCGTTGTTTTAGCAGAAGTTCGAGTTGCTGATAGCTACCGGCGGTAAATTTAAATCCCAACTCTTCGAAAGCTTGGGTTACTAATCCTTTTTGGATAAGCTGGTTGACAAGGCGATAGACTTTTGTTCTTCCCATTTTAAGCCCACGGCTAATCTCCAACGCGGACTTTGTTCCATTCTCAATTAGGCACAAATAAACCGCAGACTCTTCCTCCGTCAGGCCAAAAGGCTGAAGCAGACTCAAGAGGTTGTCTGATCGACTAAACATCAAGTTGCATTATAGTCCATAACACTATAGGATGCAAGCATTAAGAATTCGAAGCTAAATCTCTATGGTATATAGCAATAACCCAAAAATAAAAAATAAGCTGTCTGTCTCGCCAGACAGCAACCAGCGATTCAAAGGCAAAGTTGTTCTTATCACCGGCGGCACCTCCGGAATCGGCAAGACCATTACCGAGTGCTTCTTAAAAGAGGGGGCAAAAGTTGTCATTACCGGCCGAGACGTAATACGAGGGTTAAAAACAGCCAAAACGCTCGATCAATCAGGTAAACGGGTAAGGTTTATAAGTTCTAACATTTCTAAAGCCGAGGATGTTAAAAAACAAACAATGGAAACAATCTCGCTTTTCGGTCGAATTGACGTCCTTGTCAGCGGAGCCGGTATTAACGTTATTGGCAAACTAACCCAAACCTCCGAGTCCGCTTGGGACGAAGTAATGGATATAAACGTTAAAGGGCAATTTTTATCAATCAAAGAAGCCTATCCGTACCTGAAAAAGACCAAGGGAGCGGTCATCACCATTTCTTCTGATGTGGCTTTGCCAAACCGCGGATCAGTTACTATTCCCGCATATTCAATATCCAAATCAGCGGTCTCGCAAATGACCAGAATGTTCGCCGCCGAATTTGCCAAAGACGGTGTGCGAGTAAACGCCGTCTCCCCGGCTAATATAATTCCCGGGATGCTTCATAATCTTGACCTAAGTGATCCAAAAAAACCAACCTGGAGAAAGGAGGACCTCTGCGGACCGGATTGGGTCCTACCACCGTTTGGCCGATTCGGGTTCTCAAAAGAGGTCGCCAGCGTGGTCCTCTTCTTGGCCAGCCAGGAAGCAAGTTATGTCACCGGAGCGGAAGTTTTAGTCGATGGAGCACTGAACGCCGCCCAAGCATGATCCCAAACGGAGTGATGTATCAGTAGGTGGCAGTCTTGGTAACCGTCTCCAGATAAATATCTACCTTGTCATCCGAGACTTTTAACACCCCTTTGTTTATATCGTAAGCCGTATCCTTGCCGTCAACTCCATGGATAATTATCTGTTTTTGGATAATGGAAATAAAGTTTTCGTGTCTGGGCAAGATGTCGAATATCCCTAAGTGATTATACGAAGTCACTGAAGTAGCCATTTGCGTCGCCACCAAGCTCTCACTGTTTAAGATGGTCACACTTAACGGTTTTGAATCGATCATGAAGCTTTTGTTAATTCAGTCGCGCTCCCTATATATAAGAATTTATCTTCCGCCATCTCGTCATATTTGCCGCTCATAATATCATCAACATCGGCAACGGTATTTTTGATAGGCACAAACTGGCCGGGACGTCCGGTTTGATTTTGAGCCACAAAGAAATTTTGCGTCATAAAATTCTGCAGCTTCTTTGCTCGTTTATATGTCGTCCGGTCATCCACCGAAAGTTCCGCCTCACCTACCAGCGAAACAATCTTTTCCAGAGCCACCGCTTTCTTCAACAAACTTCGAGCTCTTAAAGCAACATTGTAGTGCTGCTGGCCAACAATCTCCGGACTTAAGGCACTGGAGTAGGCCGAAGCCAGGATATCGACCGCCGGAAGAATCCCCTGCTGATAAATACTTCGAGAAAGCGTAATCGTCGAATCTAAATAAGGGAAGATCGACTGCACCCCCTGATCAAGAAGATCGTCATTGGGGACATAAATCGCTTCAACCGCGGTCACGAAAGCATCGGCCGTTGAGACCAAACGTTCATGGAAACCGGCCATTTCAGACTCAAGCGTCGCTTGGTAACCATCCTCAGAAGGGATAGAGTTTGTTAACATGGATAATTCATTTCCCGCCTGCGCAAACCGGTAAGCATTATCGACAAAGAAAAGGACGTCGCGTTTTTCTTTATCCCGGAAGTGCTCCGCGATCGTCGTCGCCGCCATACCCGTCAAAAACCGAACCGCCGGATTTTCACCCATATGCCCGTAAACCAAAGAAACTGTCGGTAAGACCCCACTTTCTTTAAGTGCCCCAAAGAGCTCCAGCCCTTCCCTAATACGTTCTCCGACTCCGGCAAAAACAGAGAGGCTTTCTGTTTTACCCAAGACAATAACGTTATGAATAATTTCCGTCAACAGTATCGTCTTCCCTACACCCGCTCCTCCAAAAATCCCCATCTTGCCACCTTTTAAGAGCGGGGTAAAGAAATCAATTGCTTTAATACCCAACTCCAGAATTTCTTTTTTTACAACCACCTGAGAAAACAAAGGCGGCTTACTGTATATCGGCCGTTTTTCTCTTCCTTCAATAGGCGCCAAACTATCTCGGGGATTACCGAAGATATCAATAATCCTACCCAAAACTTCCTCCCCAACCGGGATCTGAAGCGACTGGGCAGTATTAACCAGAATTGCCCCTCGAGCTATCTTGTGAACACTAGTCAGTGCCAGACAATAAAAAGATGAAGCCCCTGAAGAACTATAAACCTGCAAAATAACTGCTGGGTCACTTTTAAGAAGCAGCACATGGCCGACGGAGGGTTTTTCGTTAATAAACTCAGCCTCGACCACTTGGCCTCGGATACTTTTTACTTTGCCTTCATTTTCTAGCATACGATTTTTTATCTAAGCTGTACCAACGGCAACCCAGATAGAGTTCCTAACATTTTGCGATTATTTTGGCGGTGTTTAAATCTTTGGCTCTCCAGTCGAAGTTTGGTTATGGATTTCTTAATATTGTCATCCGCTTGATCCAGCGTCACCATTCTCGCCGCATATTTTGCCAACTGAGATTCATGAATCGTATGAACAAATAAAGAAGAGAAAATCTCTGTCTCAAAAAAGATTAATATTTCCTCCAGTGACGGCTCAAACAACCACGGATGAGAATCCCCTGCGGCCGCTTCTTTAATTATTTCATTTCCCGAGATATTAGTCGCAATCGCTTCCTGAGTAATAATGCTCCTAAAGACTCCGTGATAAATAACGCTTCTTTGGTAGTTGACAATAAAATCAACAATTTTACGAAATTCGTCATAACTGACCGCAGAGTCCGGCAGATCAAAATAGGTAAACGGAAACTTCCCTCCCGTCCGCTGTTCAAAAAGCGCTTTTCCTAACCTACCGACAATCGCCACGTCAGTCTTATTTTTCTCCAGATCGCCAACGAAGAGATCCAGAGTCTTTTGCACGATATCGCCATAAAGTCCGGTATTGGCCGACATCATCACCGCCAGTGTCTTCCCGTTTTTCTTCATCACCAACTCGTCTTTGTGGTGACCCTTAGCCAAATAGGATAACTTCACCTGGTTATAAACTTCATTTAGACCATTTAAAAAGGTTCTGTTGTTAAGCACTTTGTTGCGAATTTTTTGCATTCGACTGGCGGCTATTTCTTCATAGGCACTAATAATCGTTGACATTCCGGCTAACCAGTCAATCTCCGGTTGTAAGACATTTCGGCTGTTCATAATAGCTGTGTCGCCTGTGTTCTGATCTTCTCCAATAGTGTCTCCAGCGAATCTGAAAGCGAAACAAGTTTTTCCACCTTGCCCTTAAAGTCTGCATTCTGGTTATACGCACTGATTATTTTGTTGATGTATTCCCGTGTTTGAGCGGTGTTTTGATCCACCCGAGGACTTTGCCAAAGCAGGCCAAAAAGAAATATCTGTAAGCTAAGCGGGATCGTCTGAGGAAAAGTCTGATCCAAAAGGGTTGTCATTTTCTCCCCTTTCTGGAGTGACTGCTTTACGGTGGCACTAAGTTCTGCCCCGAAATGTGTATAGCTTTGCATCTTCTCGAAGTTGGCCAAAAATGAGGTCAGTTCTCGGCTGATCTGACGCAACAGCGGAGTTTGTGTCTGGCGTCCTACCCGAGTCACCGAAAGAAAGGTATTAACCGCCGGTCGTCTCCCTCGGGAAAAAATGTCGGCGTCAAAGAAAATATGACCATCCGTCATCGACATTAAATTGGTTTGAATATAACCGCTGAGATCACCCATATTAGTTTCCGCCGTCGGGAGTGCGGTAATCGAAGCCGCCTTCCCCCCCGAAAGCGCAAAACTTCCCGCTCTCTCCAGAAGCCGCGCATGGAGGTGGAAGATATCAACCGGATATGAGTCGCGCCCCGGGAACCTTCTCGCCAAGAGCGATATTTCGCGATAAAACTTCGCATGGGCCGTAAGATCATCTAAGATAATCACCACATCTCTTCCTTGATCACGATAATATTCCGCCAGCGTCATGGCTGAAAAAGGAGTAAGGAAGATAAGACCGGTGGGGTCTTGGGGGGTTGAGGCGACAATGATGATATTCTTCATTACCCCGGTCTCAACAAAAAAATCTTCAAGTCGCTTTATGGTGTTGCGTTTCTTCGCTACCGCCGCGTAGATGCAGACATGTCCTTTACTGGCAACACTCAAAGCCGTTTGTTGTAAAAATGCCGATTTACCGGTCTTGCGGTCACCGATTATTAACTCTCTCTGACCCATCGCCAACGGAACCAACAGATCCACCACCGTCACTCCTGTTTCCAGCGGCCTGGTGATCGGTAATCTATTCTCCAATCCCGGAGTCTTTTCATCCACCGATCGCCTAAGCGTTGCCTTCTTATAACCTGTCGAAAAACTCAAGGGCACCCCCAGCGGATCGATGATAAATCCCAGCTGTTCCTCGCCCACCAGCACTGAGACCATCTGGTTCGTTCTCGCGACTTTTGTTCCCGCTTTTACCGGTTCCGTGCTGAACAACAAAACTTCAGCAAAATCCTCTGTCAAAAATAAAACTTCACCAAACTGACCGCTTTCAAAAATAACCACTTCGCGCGGCGTCGCCGTCGGTAAGCCACGAACATAAACCACCGACCCCAAAACCTGTTCGGCATAACCGATCTCCCCAACTTCGTTTAAAGCTTTCGCAAAGTCCTCCGTCATTTCCAACTGTTTTTAAGAAAAGATCAATTCGCCTTCAGGCGACCGGTAAACAATTCCCGATTGTTTTGATATTCTTCATCCAGCGCTTTGTTTAGACTCAGATCCTTATAATGACCGTTAAAAGAAATTGTCGTGCCGCCCAGGATCGATTCGTCAACCGTAATATCAAGAATCAAATTTTTACCGACATTGGTATGAACCCAGTTGGACAGCGCCGTAATGTACTCTTTTGAAGGGGCAAAAGCCAACGTCAGCCCAAGTTGGGGAATCTGCGTCAATTCTTTTTTCAAACCCAAAAAGAAACTTTCTGCTTGCTCGGGATTATTTAAGTCGACCTTTCGACTTTGAGCAAGCTGCACAAAAGCCTCCGGCATGCTTTTAGGATCTTTTTGTTGATACAGACTCGCAATCAGTTCATCAATCTGATTCAGAACTTCTTGCAAATCAGTTTTCGATTGTATCACCTCAAAAAGGGCCGTTTTATCCATAAAATTTAGAAAAACTCCTCTCGTTTTGCTTTCTGAAGTGAACTAATGACCAAGTCTTGGTGATCTTCAAGTGGCAAAACCTTCCCTGTAACCCGCTTGCACACCGTAATAATAACTTCACCCACATGTTGGTCGATCTCCCCAATGCGCTCATCCCGATACTTTTTAATTTCTTCCTGTGCCTTGGTATATGTTTCCTGTATCTTTTGGGCCACGTCTCTTTGGGTATCCACCGTCTCTTTTTGAAGAGTATTTTTAAAAGCCTGGACCTCATCGTTGGCCGCTTTTTCCAACTCCGCCGTGGACTGACGAAAGACAGACAAATCTGCCTCTACCGCTTTGGCCAATGTTTCCTGATAATTTGAAAGCACCGAGGTCGTAATTCTTTGTAAATGTCCGGCGACACCTTTGATAATAAGGTCCTGCTGGCCTTTGAGCAATTGTTGAAAATTGGTCTCATCGACACTAATTTTTGTCTCCAGGGCACTAATCTTTGCCCGAGCTTCGTGGACCATTACCAAGCTTTCTTCGTTTGCTTTCTCCAGGATCCCCCTCGCTTCTTTGTTAGCCTTATCAAGAATCTCCTTCTCCTTTTGAAAAACTGACCTCTTCGTTAACGACCAAGCGAGACCCATAACGGCCATCCCGATAATAAAGACATCCGCCAATATTGCGTAGGTAAATATGCTGTCAGACATAAATTGTTAAGTGATTAAAAATAACTTTATAGTGTTAGCACAAAATATGCCAACACCAAACCGGTACCTATAATAAGTATCGTCATAATTACGCTGGTAATAATTCCCAGGACAATCGTCCGGGAAGCCAAAGGATTACGCCCAAGTGCGGCAATACCCCGGCCCATTGATCGGCCAAAAAAGAAAAAGCCAAAAGAAAAAGCAATCGTGGTGATAAGTACCGCCAGAAGATACCGCATTGAAGTTAGTGGACTTAAGAAAGGCGACATCGACGCCGCTCGGATATTGGCAATTAAATTAGCCTGCTTCCCCGGAGCAATCGTTCCAAAACGGGGATTTAACGAAACCAAGATCAGACCGGAATTACCCTTATCATTACTTGAATAACTTTCAAGCGCTGAACCAATAATAAAGCCATTGGCATCGGCTTTTTGTCCGACTCCCGGAATTGTGGAACTAGTAATAAAATCATTTACACTAATATTCCCATTTATCGACGAAACCAAAACGTATACCTTCCCCAGAGTGATTATCGAATATAGCTTATCCGGTCGAGAAGCTTGCTCAAATGCGACCGCGGGAATATCCACTACCACACCATACAGCGATGGATCATATGCCACTCGGCTACGAACATAGCCCTGCTCGGTAGAAGAGATGATGCTCCCGCCACGAACACCATCTTCTTGAATATTTAAAGACTGGGCAATCCCCGAGGAAATTTCCTGCGCGTTCACCGCTGTACCGACACTAGCGAGAAATATCCCCAATAAGATGGACAGTTTAATAATCTTCATGGGCCTCACTTAACCACTATAATAGCCTGGGGGTCGAGAGTAAAGGACTTTTATGGAATAAGTGCCATTTTTTCAAAATACCTGTTCCGATTTACCCGCCTTCAATGACCGATCCCGCCAGAGGTTAATATATACTAATCTTACTCTGATTTGCAGCTCGTAGAGCGAAAAATCAGATTAGATTCGTTATACTCAAAAATTTTGTCGAAAATTTTTGAGTATAGTAAGCTTAAGACATGCTCCAATCGTTGGTAAAAAGTAAATTCACCATTGGGATTGTACTCGGGCTGACCTTTCTTCTCTGGAGCCTAGTAAGTTTGCCTGATTACGGTCTTAATTGGGATGAGCCTTTTCATTACCTTAAAGGCCAGGCCTATACACGGTATTTATTAACAGGAAAAAAAGAATACGAACAAGCATCGCGAATATCTCCGGTTTTGATCAAAAGGGGCGAATACATCAGCCGCTATGAGATCGGTGCCTGGGAGGGAGTAAAACAACTGGTTCAATTACCCGAAAATCCCAAACCGCAGATGGAATTTAGAGAAATACAAAGACGAGGAGGGAGTAGGCAAAGTTTTTATGAGCATGAATCTTGGGATGGTACCAATTTTTTTGAGCTGGAAAAGGAAGATCCCGGGCACCCTTCATTTATGGATATTATGGCGGCGCTTTCAAATAAAGTGGGATATCAGTTATTGGGGTTTGCCGGTGATATCGAAAGTTATAAGATTCCATCCATTTTAGTCTCGGCCTTCGGAGTATTTTTAGTATCTTTATTTGCCTTTGAGGTAACCGGTTCGAAGTTTGGTTCCTTAGTCGCCGGCTTGGCGATGGGGTCATATCCCACTTTTTTAGGTGAAACTTTTATTAGCTTGAAAGAGACGGAAACAGCTGTATTTTATCTAGGGGCAGTTTGGGCTTTTTGGCATTGGCTTAAATCTAACAATCGGTGGTGGCAATGGCTAATAATCTTTTATGTTTTTGTGACGCTTTCATTTGGGGTTAAGTGGAATATTATATTCTTGCCTGCCGCCTTAATTCCCTGGCTATTTTTAATTAGAAAGACAGAAGCATTCTACCGGTGGTACAAAGTTAGAAGATTAGTTTGGGCACTTCCCTTTTCGGTAATTGCCATTCTTGGGTTTGTCATTATTCTCTCGCCGTATGGCTGGAGCGAACCAATTTCAACCCTGTTTAATATCTCAAATTACTATCAACGCATCGGTGTTGGGTTGGATGATTTTAGGCCTGCGGGTTTTGATTTACCGTTAGGGATAGACGCCTATCCGATAAGTCTCTTGGTAGCCCAAGCGCCATTAATAACTCTTGCTTTAGCATTACTAGGATTGGGAGTTATTTTTCTTAGAAAACTGGAAGATGGATTATCAACTGGATGGCTGGTGGTTTTTTGGCTTACGGTTCCACTAATTCGGATAATAGTTCCTGGATTTAAGATTTATGGAGCGACAAGACAGATAAAAGAATTTATTCCGGCCGTGGCGATGATGGCGGCTTTTGGGGCGGTCTGGTTACTAAGCAAACTATCGCCCAAAGCAAAACTAGGAGGAGGACTAATAATTTTATTATTGTACGGAGGGTTAATGTTAACGTTGGGCCGCCTACACCCAAATGAAAATGTGTACTTTAACCTTATTGCCGGCGGGGTAAAGGGGGCGGTCTTTAATAATTTAATTGATCGACAAATTACATACGGAAATATCTATAAACAAGCGGCGCAATGGCTGAACAAAAATGTTGAACAGAACTCTAAAATTGCATTTTTAAATGCGTCGATGTTTTCGCTTTCACCGCTTTTTCTAAGAGATGATATTAGTATTTCACCTGAATTTTTTAGTTCTTTTGATCGTAAGGGTGAATACATCTTAGAGCTCTATAGTGCTTTTGATAGACCGTTTTTTGCGCGGCGGTACCTTTTTCGTTTCTTAAATCCGATCCATACGATCGACGTTGATGGTGCGCCGATCTTATATATCTTTAAAAATAGCCCGGAGTTTCTAAAACCCGACTTTGCGAACGAAGAAAAGACGACAGATTTTGAGGTAAAGATGGTTACCGATTCCGTTCAGGATTTTTTGGAAATCTCCCTAAGAAAAAGTTTAAAAGTCAGCCGAATAGAATTAAGAGATATTAGCCCTCAGTGCGCTCAGCCAGATTTTCATAATAGTGCCGAGTTAATTTACTTTTCCACCGAAAAGGAAGTAATGAATGAAGATCGGAATATTCTCTCCGCCAGTGATCGCAAATACCTAGGAACCGGCAAGACAGAAATCTACTTTCCCGCCCAACAGACACGAAAAATTAAAATTGTCCCCATTTCGGTGCTTTCTTGCTTTGTTCGGGGAAAGATCACTTCGATTTCATACTTGAAAGAGAATCAATAAAAATTAAGATCCCAATGCGCCGGCCGGCAAACTTATCGGCCGATATCCGGTTTTCAATTTTTAATATAGAGGCTGTAGTTATTATCTTGGTACGCTATTTTCCACTGACCGACTTGGCTTAATTTTTCAAGGTAACGAGCGGTTTGGGTGGGTGTTTTGATAATGACCCACCGGAAATGATAAAGATTATCAAGCTGCCTAAACGACAGGACACCTCCGTCTTGGACAGTTTGAAAGCTTTGGACCAACGGCGGCGTTTTATCACCAACGGCCCAAGCTGACATCCGGCCGTCAATAAAAGTCTTGATTTGGGGTACACGCCAACTTAGATAACCCCCGTAACTATAGGGGTTAAACCCTACCCCCGACGGCGGATTTTTTAACATCGCTTCAGTTAATCGCTCGGAGCAGTCTTGCATAAAATTGCAGTAATCATCCCAAGAAAAAGTCAGGACCTTTAAATTCGGAGGGGAAAAGTAAACTTTAGTGGTAGTTAGGTCGTAAACAACTAAAAAAATAACAAGTACCGTTACAACCAAATTTATTTTTTTAAAGGATTTATATTTTCGCAACTTTAAGTTAACCTCTGGCAAATTCTGCGCCAGGAAATACACAGCCATAACCCCAAACAAAATTAAGAAGCGGATAGCACCAAAGGCAAAAACAGTTATCAAAAGGAAAGCGGTTATAATGGGTAAATTTAAAATTTGGCGTCGAGCTAAACTTAGGCTTAAAACGAAGATTGCAATAACCGTGGCCACCACGGTGGCAATTTTATTATCAGTTAGGGGCATCCACTCTGTGATACTGGTAAGATTTAGGTTAGTTGAATGTTTAAGAGTTTCTTCATAAATCCTAATTCCCCAAGGATTAATAATGGGTACGGCCAGAGAAGCGACAAAAAAGATACCAAAGAGGAGCCAATTTTTAAGCGAAATAACGGGAGTCTTAACCCAGTTTTTAAAGTGGGCAAGAATTAGTAAGCCATGTACCATCCACAGAATCCCCAAAACGGCCAAGCCCAGCGTAAAACCTCCATGCATATTGGTCCAGATTAGAAAGATCAAGGGAAGAAGCAATAAAGTTTTTTTACGAGCAAAGATTCCGGATGGGTGGGGTTTAAGTAAATTGTCACCGATGACCAAAGCCAACGCGAAAAGAAGGGTTGACGGAGTCTGAGAACGAAGTCCGGTATAATAAAGCAGGGGGGTTTGGCTAAGAAAGATAACACCTAGTAAAAAAAGTTCCGTTGGCGAAAATCTTGCTACGGGCCGGATAAGGAGCCAAAAGATAAGTAAGGTAATAAGTATTGAGCCCAATGAAAGGCCGATGAATCCGAATCGAGTAAACATTTGATACACCAATAAATCATAACCCCATGAAGCTTGCACCCACTTATAATCAGGCCAGACGGAACTTATGATGTTATCTTTGAGAACTTTACCTGTCTGAAAAAAATATTCCCCGTACCGAAGGTGCCAGCCCAGATCCAGATCGACCGGAGCTTGGAGAGTCGCTAATATAAATACGGCAAAGATCAGTATTTTAATAAAACGCGTCATGGCTTGCGTTAATAATACAACCTCTCGATCGCGGAAGCTTGATTTTATTCGATAACAAATGGTATACAAAACGCAAATGACATTCACTCAGTGGTGGGATCGGGTTTCAGATTTTTTTGCGCCGACGATATTTCACCCCCAATATTTTTATAAGGTAGCAGAAACCCTAACCGTTAAGGAAGTCAAAAAGGTTGCCGGGGGGACTTTCTTAGATGTAGGTTGCGGGAGACAGTGGTATAGACCAATCTTTTATCCGATGTTTAGTAAATACATAACCCTGGAAAAAAAAGAAAATAAGGGCATATATAATAGTAAATACCCCATAGATATCTGGGCAGATGCGACCAATATCCCCCTTCAAAGAAACGCTGTGGATGTTGTATTGCTATCGGAAATGATGGAATATTTGTCCGAGCCGCATAAAGTATTGCGAGAGTGCAGGCGAGTATTAACTCCGAAGGGTTTCATTATTATCAACGTAAGAGACAATTATCCTGCCCACCACCTTCCGCTGGATGTTGGTCATTACACGCAGCATGGGGTCGCCGCACTCCTTAAGACGGCTGGTTTTGGGGTTGTCAGGAGAATTACTTGCGGAAACTTCTGGGAGGTAATGGCTATTTACCGGCATATCTTTTTTATGGAAAGGGTAAAGAAACTTATCTTTAAACAACACTATAAAATACTTGGATTTACTATGTTGGCGATTATGTGGCCACTTATGACCCTGGATAATATTCTAGCAATCGTCTTGGGAGGAAAGAAATCGGCCGATGAATTTGCCATAAGTCATGTTGTCGTCGCCCGACCGCTAGTTTCAAACAAGAAATGAAATTTCTTCTTATCAATCCCCCCTCGATGGGTCGTTACTGGAAACCGGCGACGCCCCATGTAGGCTTAGGATACTTGGCAGAGATACTTTTGGTCAATAAACACAAAGTAGAAATGGCTGACATGCGGCTGGGGATGAGTTTTGAGCAGCTAGTTAGCCAAATTAAGAGATTTAGGCCCGATTACATCGGCATCACTGCCGCCAGCTTGGAGTATCAGAAAGTTTATGATTTTATTGCCGAAATAAAAAAACTTTTTAATATTTCGGTAATCTTAGGTGGTCCACACGCCTCATTGGTTAAAGAACAGGTCTTACAATATTCCCAAACGGATTTAGTCGTTGTCGGTGAGGGGGAGAAAACGTTGTTGGAAATAGCCCAAGGACGACCATTCCGAAAAATAAATGGTCTTATTTGGCGCAGCAAAAAGGATGGCATTGTGACCAACCCTCCCCGAGAGCATATCTTTAATCTTAACCAGTTGCCGTTCCCTAAATACAAGAAATTTGCTCTCGATCAATACCTTGAACACAAAATCGCACTGTTGGGCGAGCGGGGTTGCCCATATGCCTGTAGTTATTGCGCCTCAAGGCTAATCCTGGGACGGGGGTATCGTCGTCGGAGTCCGGAAAATATCCTTAAGGAAATTAGGTATTGGCATCGACGTGGATACCGAAGTTTTGGTTTTAATGATGATGGATTTACGGGGATAAAGCCGTGGGCGATGGAAATTTGTGACCTGATTATCAAAGCTAACTTAAACTCCACTTTTGAGCTACGAACGGGCATTAGGGTAGATACGGCCGATGAAGAGTTGATTATTAAGATGAAACAGGCGGGGTTTTTCTTTTTTGCCTTTGGTGCAGAATCGGCAGATCAACAGGTGTTGGATTTGATTGGAAAGAAAATTACCCCAAGTTTAGTTAAAAAAACCGTTAAGCTGGTCAACAAACACGGGTTGGAGTCAAGTGGCTTTTTTATGATTGGTTTACCGGGAGATACGCCGGAGAAATTTAGGAAAACTTTAAAGTTTGCGAGGGGGCTTAACTTAAATGAGGTTAGAATCTATAACGCTATCCCCTATCCTGGTACCGAACTTTATGATTGGGTGCTTAAGCATGGCCGGCTATTATACACTCCGGAATATTACCTTAATAAATACGAGCGACTAGAGCGGGATCCGGTTTTTGAGACGGATGTATTTCCAGCTGACGAAAGACGCAAGGCTTTCGATTTGGGAGAGCAGTTTTTTGCTGAACTGCTATATATAAAAACCGTAGGAAACACTTTGGCTAAACCGTTAATATTTATAAGTTCGAACAACACGATAAGACACTTACTTATTAAAGTCGGGTTTCGGCTAACCCCATGGGTAAGAAAACTTCAAAGACTCCGAAGGCACAGGTCATACTTCTCCATGTTAAAAGAAGATAAAAAATCGTGAAAGATAATATACTAATCTTACTCTGATATACAGCCTGAAAGGCGAAAAATCAGATTAGATTCGTTATACTCAAAAATTTTCGACAAGATTTTAGAGTATACAACGGTTATTTTGAGAGTGAAGAGCTAAAGATAGCTCGATATTTTTTGGCAATTTTATCGGGTGTGAAAGATGCGGCGATCGTCTGGCGAGCCTTACGGCCTAAGCAGTAACGTAAATTACCGGAGCGCCTCAAGGTTTTGACGGCATTATTAATTGATACTTCATCGTCGGGCGAAACTAGAAGACCATTCCTACCATTTTGGATTATCCGACGGTAACCGGGGAAATCCGAAGCAATAACGGCACAACCGGCGGCCATGGCTTCAAGAACAGTTAGTGAAGAATCATCCAGATTGCCTTTTGAGTCGCGAAGAGAGAGGGCGATAAAGATATCTACTTCCAGAAGTTTTTTTCTGAAATCGCCCACCGGCAGATCAGAGACAATTTCAATTCCCGGGATAAGTCTTTGGAGAAGAGCAAAACCTTTTTTCTCTACCGGCCGACCGGCGGTGGCAACTAAGACTTTCTTAAATTTTGTTTTTTGGTGACGAGGAGCCTGAGGAAGTTTCTTGTTCAATTCGACAGGTACGCCGTAGGAAATGACTTCGCCACGGGCCCCAAAATCAGACAAGAGCTGGGGGCTATTGGAGATAAGTTTGGTGGCTTGTCTTTTTACAAATAAGGCCATTTGCCAAAAGAGAATATTCCTTCTGGCCAGATAGACATCTGATCCGGCGAGGGAAATAAATAAACGGACACCGGTTAAGCGAGAAACAATGGCGGCGATAAAACCTCCGGGTAATATCCAGTGAGCATTGATAATGTCGGGTTTTTCTTTACGAACAAGTAGAAAAAGAGCGAGTGTTCCAAAGAGAAAATAGAATGGAGCTAAAAGATAAACAAACCAACGTAGTTTCTGATCATTTTCCAAAGTCCGGCCAAAACCCAATAGGTGTAGAGGGCTTGGCCAAATATATTTGAAGGAAGTAATTTTGACATTTTGGAATAATTTCGGTTTAAGGTGGGGGTGATACGGCAGAAAAACGGTGACTTTCTCTCCTATCTGAGCGAGGCCCCGGGCAAAGTCGTACATAAAGTGAGCGGTAGAATCTTGGGGTGTTAGCGGAAAAGTCTGAGTAAGGATAAGGATTTTCATTGGTTCGTCCATTTGTATCATACAATGTTGCTAAGGCGTTTAAGATATCATTTGAGAAATCCCACAAAAAGGCAAGGGCTCGAATAATTGATTTTCCCGATGTGTAAAGCTATTGCACACCGGGTGTGCAAAGCGATGACAATTTTAGAGATTGATAAACAAACTTATTAATGTATGTAGTACTTCGTTATACATAGTTATACAAGTATAGGTTTTGTTACAGTAATTTTTAATAGAAATTATGAATTGATTTCCCTCTACTGCGCATGTTTCAGATCAAAGATCTCTTCTTCACAATGGCCTCTTTTTGTTTTATAGTTGTAGCAAACATCAAAGGAGGACTACGACATAAATACCCATGCCCAAGAACCCAATTTCTATAACGCCTCTTATCTTACGCCGACAAACAAGAGTGTCTCACTCCTAAGGAAATTTGTCACCATAACCGGTCTTGGGGCTGTGTCCGCTTCTATTGTGGCCATAATATCAATTAAATCTGGCTTTATACTGACACCTTCTTCCCCTTCGTCCTCCCATGAGACAAAACAACAGGTATTAGCCGCCACCGCAGATAATAAAAACTTTTCTTTCAGTGTTAATGTCCCGGGAAATTTTAGTGATACGGTAACTTTTTTCAAATCTTTCATCATCGTCCCTCAGAAAAAAGAAGATATCGGGCTATGCAATAGTCGTTACGAAGGCAAACAGTATTTTGATGACGATAAAAAAGTCTATTTTTTCTGTAACGGTGAAACATGGATCGAAATTTCTACCGGGAATGAAGGTCCCCAAGGTACAACGGGTAAAACCGGACCAAGCGGAGCCAAAGGTGATACCGGATCTAAAGGAGATACAGGTTCAGGAGGCGCAGGCGCAACCGGTTATACCGGTGTAACCGGCCCTTATGGAAACACCGGAGTAACAGGAGCGACCGGAAATACCGGCCCGGTAGGATATACCGGACACACCGGTCCCAAGGGCGACACCGGTAGCGGCACACAAGGAAATACCGGGTCCGCCGGAGCAACCGGGGCCACCGGCATTGGTAGTACCGGATACACCGGCGTGGCCGGGCCGACCGGATTTTCGGGATTTACCGGACCACAAGGTGAAACCGGAGCCACCGGACCCATCGGCGTCCAAGGAACACAGGGCGACACCGGAGCAATAGGACCAAACGGGATTACCGGGTTAACCGGCTTTACCGGACTCACCGGCCCCACTGGTTGGACAGGTTTCACCGGACCTCAAGGATCAACCGGAGCCACCGGACCCGGTGGATCACAAGGTGCTGAAGGAGGAACCGGTCTAACCGGACCAACAGGATGGACCGGACTA
>Ga0075743_120_pt1 | contig 29342 bp, 23 predicted proteins | sample RifGroB1_FD_68435 | JGI IMG/M metagenome (GOLD analysis project Ga0075743, IMG submission 68435) | Microgenomates bacterium GW2011_GWB1_44_8
AACACTAAACGGAGACACCACTCCCTGGAGTTGCAAAGCCCGCTGGGATACTTTGTTGCGAAAGGAGGAATGTCGCAAATGTCCTTGACTTATACAAGCGTTTGCAGTCTTATAAGCAAAAAGATATACTAATCTTACTCTGATTTACAGCTCGTAGAGCGAAAAATCAGATTAGATTCGTTATACTGAAAAACTCAAATGGAGTTTTTGAAGTATATACTAATCTTACTCATATCAGATTCGTTTACTTTTAGGCAATTCAAAACTTAAGTTACGAAGTATATTAAAAACAAAATGCCCAAGAAAAGTTTATTCTTATGTTTTCTTTTCCTCAGTTCGACACTTCTTTCGGGATGCCTATTCCAAGGTACGAACGAGCAATCCACCTCGGTTGAGCCAACCACCGAAACACCAGCCCCTGAAGCTACTTTTTCAAATCAAACATCCAGTGCCACTCCCGCTCCCAGCGCTCTCCCTATCCGGACAGAAGAAGAGGAAGAAGACAGCGGCTTACCACCGGTAGAAGGTGACGAAATCAACGAAGGCGAAGAAGAAGTTCAGTAAATATTGCCTGGCTGGATCAAGGAAAAATGGAGTTTTGTTGCTAGTTATGACTAACTGATTGTAGTGATTAATTTGCTGTATTTAGGGTCCAAAGTTTGACTTTGATTCAGATACAATTCAACAGGCGGGTCAGACAGATAGCCATAAATCCTTGTTTTAAATCGGAGAACAAATTTAAAGAGACTTTGGTCAGGCACAGATTGGAATCGCACAAAATTTACCCACAGGATCTGCTCCCAAACCGGATCGTATTTAGTATAGTCATCTGAGCTTGTCACCTTTGTCCTAATAGCGGCTCGAAACGCATGTATTTGATCATATAAATCAAATGCAGGCACACTAATAATTCGATTCGATGCTCCAATACCCTCGAAAAGCAGATGAAACGGGTATAGTTTTTTGTATTTAGTGATAATCCCCACTAATATGTCAATCGACGTATCTTTGGGAATACGCGCTAGCAGTGTGGTGTGTAAGCGCTCCGGAGAGTAGTAAAAATGATTTGGATATGCAGAGCGAATTTCATCCGATACTTGCATTATGCCAGCGGATATTTGAGAAGGAAGATGAAAATTGATTGAGAGGATTTCCTCTTCAATTATGTCCTTCGTATAGAGTTGACAATCGGAAGAATTGAGGTTCTTAATTTCATATGGATAAATATCTTCTGCTTCGTCGTAGCCATTGGTTATTCCCAAAAGAATTGCTGGAACAGATAACGAGATTACAGCATGTGACACGTATTTAGGAATGAGAATCACCTTGTGGTCCTCGGCATCGACGTCGAAGGACTCCTGTGCCCCAGTCTTAATATCTTCCAGTAAAAAACGTAGTTTACCTAGCGGTATCCAATCTAGCTCCACTTTCTTTTTGTGATAGTGATGTCCGGCAACAATGTCCTTTTGGGTAAATTCAACATAAAAGGTTTGCTTATTAGTAAAATCCCTTACTAGAGGCAGACGATCATCATACAAGCAATATAACTTCCTCCCAGGTCGCGCCGGATTGGTCATATCCGGCATGTGGTAAATATTGGTAAATTTCGTTCTCTCAATCTTAAGTGGAACCGCCAACCGATTCGTGTCTTTAGAATACTTCTTCATTTACTCAAAACCGTTGTTAGTTTTCCCCCGTGTAGGTTGTCGCCTTCTTTTGGGTTATAGTATATTTTTCTAATGTTTCCTTTCTTACAATATCCATTGACTTAAGCCCGCCGGCTTTGATCAGATTTTGTTTAAAGGTCCTGATCACCCCTTGGATGGACTCCCTGGCTGGAGGAAGCGTGTACCCTAGTGTTCGTAGCGCCTCAGAAGAGAGAATTGTCGTACACCGTTTGGCCACCAGGTTCTTATTTACTTCGTCCAGTGTTGTTTCATAAATTTTTAGTGAGGGGTTAATCTCACCTTTTATTACCTGTGCCACCTCAAGAGGTGAGACCGTCCCTTGATTGGCAATATTAAAGGTGCCGCTTATTCTCCTTGCAATTAGATCTTTAACCACGGGCATCATGTCTTCTATGACCGTAAGCGTATTCTGATCTGAAATAAAGTGAGTATAGACAAGCCATTTTCCAAGAGTGTTTCTTCTGTCCACCTTAGAGGAAATAACCATTCTAGGCCTTAGGACTAACAACTGTGGTGATTTTCCAAGGAGATTCTCTGCCCAAACCTTTGTCCAACTATAGTAACACCGGGGGTTTGGGACACTTTGCTCAGTATAGATTTGGTCGTAAGTGGCACTATAGAAAATGCAACCACTTGAGAAGTGACAAAGAAATATACTTCGCTTTTGACAAGCTTGCCAGATATTGAAAGGACCAAGGGTGTTTACCGCGAAGGACTCGCTTTTATTAAGCTCGCACCAATCTATACTTGTTTTAGCCGCCGTATTAATAGCAACCGTTGGTTTAATTTCTTCGATTTCACTTTCAACTTCATTCGGCTTAGTAATGTCTGCTCTTGAAATAATGACATCCCCGAAAAACTCAGGTATAAACCCCGCCATCTGCCCATGGCCGAAAACAAGAATCCTATCTTCGCTTTTGTTCATTTGCTGGTCTTTTGTTTTTCTTTAATGATTTTATCTTGCATTTCTGCTAACCATGGAGTCACTTCATTCTCAAGTCGAATTCCTAACTCATCAGAGATAACAAAAATTGCCCAGAGGCAATCTACTAATTCATGTCTAAGGTTTTTCTCAAGATCCGGAAACTCACGATAACCCGCCTTTGCCATAACCATTTTCATAAGATCGCCAACATCACCGACCAAGGCCTCAGTTCTATTAACATATCCCCACCTTTGCTCGCCTTTAACTATATTCAGTTGGGCATATTGTTCTTTTATGTTTCTAGCCTTTTCAAGAAATTCTTCAAAGTTCATAGATGTTTTTATATGCCGATTAATCCCTATCTCGACAGAAATAGATTGATCTCGTTATTTATAACTCAATAATTAAATTTTACAAGCATTAACTCAATAATACGTATATCCAGTGCACTAAATTATTTAGTTATTTCTTTAGATTCACAACGGCCTCGGGACTTTGTTGTTTCTCTGAATATATTCCTTCCGCCCGTTTTTTAAGCGGTTTCCACCACCACGAATTATTTTTATACCAATCGATTGTTTTTGCAAGCCACTTATTTATGTCATACACCGGTGACCATCCTAGCTCTCGGTGAATTTTCGACCAGTCAACGGCATATTTGCGATCATGTCCGGGTCGATCCTTCACAAATTCTATCCATGATTCATCGAGTCCAAAGATTTTTAAAACCATCTTCATAATTTCCAAATTGTTTGTCTCTTTGGATTGACCGCCGACGCAATAAGTTTCACCCAGTTTACCCCGAAGCAGAACTACTTCAATCGCCCGACAATGATCCTCGACCTCAAGCCAATCGCGGACATACTTGCCATCACCATAAACGGGAACCTTTTGTTTATTAATCAGATTAGTGATCATCCGCGGAATAAACTTTTCCGGGTCTTGATACGGACCATAATTGTTCGAACTATTAGTAATCGTAATCGGCGAGTCAAATGTGTCAAAATAAGAACGAACCAGGTGATCTGAAGCGGCTTTAGAAGCGGAATATGGACTATGAGGTCGATACGGCGTCTGCTCGTTAAATTTCTTTTTTGTTCCAAGTGACAAAGTGCCAAAAACCTCATCGGTGGAGACATGATGAAAGCGTTTAATTTTCTGTTCCAGGGCTGCATCTAGAAGGACCTGGGTCCCCAGCACATTAGTTCTGACAAATTCCGCCGGATGAAGAATAGAACGATCAACATGACTTTCCGCCGCAAAGTGAACAACTACCTCAACCTCCTTTATCGCTTTTTTCACTAGCACTGGGTTACAGATGTCGCCGTTGACAAACTTATATCTAGAGGATTTTGAATAATCTTTCGTTGAAGAAAGATGGCCGGCATAGGTAAGCTTGTCGAGATTGACAATGAAGTCTTTTGGATATTTCCTAAGCCAATATCGAATAAAGTTGCTGCCGATAAACCCACACCCGCCGGTCACAAGTAGTTTCATATACTAATTTTGCTTTTTTCTCCCACAAAGAATCTTAAAGATTGCGTCGGCCCAACGCTATTGGTAATTTCAGCATTAGTTCCAATAAGGCTCGCATCAATCGGTTGTTTGATATTGGCAATCTTAACTCCTTCCATAATAACGCAATTTTCTACGTGACTATTCTCAATCCGTGAATCGTTCCCAATTGAAGTAAAGGGACCAATATAAGAGTTAATTATCGCAACTCCTGAGCCAATAGCTACCGGTCCACGGATTTTCGAATTAACGATTTTGCACCTCTTTCCCATATTCACCCGATTTTCAATTACCGACTGTTTATCAATTTTACTCTCTATCTTTGTCTCAATTTTTTTATCAAGCAGATATTGATTCGCTTCAATCCAATCATCAAATTTTCCCGGGTCCAGCCACTTGCCTATATATTCAATAACATCAACTCGATAATTATGGTCGACCAACCACTGGAAGGGAGTGGGAATTTCATACTCTCCGCGAGCCGATGGTCTTATTCGATCTTTTCCCTGAAAGGCTTTAAAAAAATTCCGATCAGCAAAATACGCCCCGGGCACAGCAAAATCATGAGGAGGATTTTTTGGCTTCTCCACATATTTTTTGAGATGTCCATGCTTATCAAAATAGGGGACTCCCATTCTTTTATTTTGCTTATGATGGATCATTGTCACCAGACCATTAGGTTTCTTTGTTCGAAAATATTCCGCCGCCTCGACGATCCCGTCTGCAAAGATATTGTCTCCCAGATGAAAGATAAATGGTTCGCCGTCAAGAAAGTCTTTACAAACTTGAACGATATTAGCCAGTCCGATGGGTCTTTCTTGCAAAACAAATGTAAACGTCAGGCCCCATTTAGCGCCATCACCTAAAAAAGATTTAACATACTCAAGCATCCCCGGGTTGTAGGTAATCCCAACCTCTTTCACTCCGATTTGCGCGATTGTTTCTATCGGATAAAAAATAAGTGGTTTGTTCGCCACTGGGATGAAGTGTTTATTTGCCGAAAAAGTAATCGGCTGCATCCGCGTTCCTCTGCCTCCTGTCGGAATTACCGCTTTCATGAAATTTACGCGGTCATTATATACTAATCTTACTCTAATTTGCAGCTCGCAGAGCGAAAAATTAGATTTGATTCGTTATACTACAGAAACTCAAATTTAAGTTTCTGAAGTATACTAGAAGAATAACTCAAATCATATGTCAGTCTTACTCATACTTCCCGCTCACAAAGCAAAAAATCAGATTAACAACCATGGATGACAATCTTCCCTCGAACATAAAAATAGCCCCCTCAAGCAAAGCTCCAAAATCGCTTCGCTCTCACCTTAAAAATGCGGTTTTGGGGCTGATCATCTCTGTTGTCACTCTAGGTTTTGGGCTAACAATTCTCGAACTACTGGTCAGAAATATCAAACCTCAAATTCCTTTTAGCGAGGGTATAAAAAGGTCGGACTCCGTGTGGAAGACCAGTCCCTATGTGCCCTTTACTTTTAAGTCAAATATTAAACTTGACAGCGGACTTATCATCAATTCCCTCGGTTACAAAGGCGAAGAGTTCTCAATCACCAAACCCGTAGGCGGCTATCGAATTTTAGTCTTAGGAGATTCTTTCGTCGCTGGGATGGCCCAGGATTACAAACTATCCTGGCCATGGATAGTGCAAAAGATGTTCAGAGATTCAGGCTTTAACACATTTGAAGTCATCAACGCCGGATTCCATGATGGTTATAGCCCGGACAGTTACTATTCCTATTTAATCGGCGAAGGTCTCGCCATCAAACCGGATTTTGTAGTTCTCGGCGTTTATTTACAAAATGACCTAAGCGACCTTCATTCTAATCGTTGGGTAAAAACCGATCCTGAGGGTCTTCCGCTACAAGTAGTGTCTTCCTGGAGAAAACTCGATCCTTTTGGCAGGGAGGTTAGCGACATTTTACCATTCAGATATCGCTACCCCGCCCTCGGAGAATCTCATTTATGGATTCTTTTTGCCAATTGGATCGAGCGGCGGTTACCCTCTCTTGTCCATTCCCCGGCAGAAGCTAAGAAATTCCGTGAAGACCAGGACTATTTTGGTGCAACTTTTAGCCAGTGTGTCTATGTCCGCGATTGTTTTAATCTCTACTTCCAAAAAGACTTCGATAAATTTAAGTCAGTTCTCAGCGGAACGGCCAAACTTCTTGCCAGCCGACAAATTCCGTTGCTCATCGTCTGGCAACCCTCAATTTGGCAACTTAAATTAACACCGGGTACCGATTTTCCGCCCGAAGGGACATATTATCTGCAAGCAGACGTCGAAAATTATTTCAAGGTAAACAATCTTCCTGCAAGTTTCTTAGATCTTACTACCGATTACCTAAAAGTTAGTGATGCTCAGCAGTATTACTATCCCACGCCCGAGACCCACTGGAATCCTCAGGGCAACCAATTCACTGCCCAACTCGTCTTTAATAAAATAAAGTCCCTAATCGGTCGCTAACTTGAAACCACCATCTTCATACTCCCCAAATCCGCCGCTCTCCTTTTTCGTTTTCAAAGATGTGTCTCTCGCAAATACTTCAGGGGTCTGTTTCTATTTTTCTAACTTTATAATAGTTAACAGGTCCAGTTTCAGTTCCTCAGCTTCTTTTGTATACTCTCTCCCGAACTGATCTATTTCCCAAGATGCAACTTTGTTAATGTTCGTCTCCTTAAGATCGGAAAACACAAGCAAAGTCCTGGCTGTGTTGTATTCATAAATCGAATTCAGGTTATACCCTTCAAGCTTAAAGAAATAACGATACTCATACCCCAAGGTTACATTATTTTTTCGATTAACCAGTCGTAAAACATTCAGTGGTACTGATCTATCAACCATCTGGTTCGCTATCGCCAAATCAACCCCCCTTTTAAATCTTTCCGGTGTTGAGGCTGACGGTAGGAATAATTGTCTGGGAAACGAAAATATCTCTGCCGTGATAATTAGCGTAAAAACTAAAAATACCCACTTCGATTTTGCATGAAGTACCACAAAGGTAAATATGAGTAAAAATGCATAGGGGATCAGGTAATGAGGTGAAAACTGATAACGCATAATAATAGCCAGCAAAAAAAATATTCCCACGCAAGACAAAAACATTACCCCCGTCCTAGTCCTCTTTCTCTCTGTCCAAATGAAAAGTCCTCCGAGGCCAAAAAGGATTAGCGGTTCGACTGCCAGCCACCTCTTCGTTTGGCCAAGGATGATAAAGAAGTTATTAGGAATATATTTATCCGGTAAAATCGAATCCGGTAGATCCCTTAGATTTCGATTCTCCAGCCAAGCATCCTTAAGGCTCAAAGTGGTCCTCGTCATCACAAAGTTATGCCTGACCTCAAAAAATAAAAGCGGTAAAAAGGTCAGCCCAAACCCAAGAGTAAAAAAGAGAATTTTCAATTTGTCTTTAAGCTGTCGCAAGATCACCAAAAACAAAACCGCAAAAAGTGGCAAGGTCACAAAGTGAAAGTTAACTACAACCCCTCCCAGTATTCCTAAAAGTAAAAGTCCCCTAAGGCTAAAATTATCTTTAATCATAATCTGAATCAAAAAAATAAATAGCAACGGAAGAAACGAAAACCCGTTGCTTGGCGTTCTTGCTCCGTATAGATAAACGGGCGAAAGAGCAATTATTCCTACCGCGGCCAGCCCTCGAACACTTCCTACTCTTGGCGCTAACTTATAGTAGAAATAACCCAAAGCCGCGGCAAATAGCCCCGCATTAAAGTAAAGAACACTGTTGATGTCGGCCCTGGAAAGGGCAAATATTGGAGCGAAAAGATAATAATAATAAGGACCGGCCCTCAGCCCTCCGAAACTTAAACTTGGACCCAATAGCGTTAATTTCCCTCGAGTTATATCCAAAATGTCATAAAGATCCCTGGCAAAATCATCGGCAAAAACCGAAGAAGAAGAAAGTCTGTATGTAATCAGAAAATACGCACCAACGCTAACCAAACATGTCAATAAGATCGTTACCGTATTCCTCATTTATCTATTGCAAATTATATCCTGAAGCCGGCTTTGGTATAATTACGAAGCCAACCAAGCTCGATCTGGCCCTGTCGTCTAACGGCTCAGGACATAGCCCTTTCAAGGCTGTAATACGGGTTCGATTCCCGTCGGGGTCACTCAAAAATTTGGTCGCAAATTTTTGAGTGCAAACACTGGTTATAATTTAGCTCTCGTACTCAAAAACTTGGTCGCAAATTTTTGAGTGCAAACACCTCATGGCAAACTGGTTTTTATACATTGTCAGGGGAAAGGATGGCTCTTTGTACACAGGTATCACGACCGATTTGGACCGAAGGGTTTTGGAGCACAACACAAGTAATGCGCTCGGAGCAAAATCTTTGAGGGCGAAAAGGCCAGTAGAGCCTGTATACTATGAGATATTACCAGATCATCGTGCCGCCGCTAAGCGAGAAAAATCGATTAAGCGGTGGACGCGGCAATATAAACTGAGACTTATTGAGGGATTCAGGCCTTAGAAAGTGAGGAAATTTACTCTAGGGTTTACCCTCAAAAGTTTTGTCGAAAACTTTTGACGGGCTCGTAGCTCAACGGCAGATCCGGCTTTGCCGGACTTTTAAGCTGTTTACGCAAGATAATTTCAATGTATGTTCACCGTCTATGTCATTAAAAATGAGCAAAGCAGTAAAATATACATTGGACAAACCGCAGATCTTGCAAATCGGCTGAAGAGGCACAGTGGAGAGTTGCCTTCCAAGCCAAAGAGCTATACAAAGATAAACAAGGGGGCGTGGAATCTTGTTTATCAAGAAATTGTAGGAACCAGAATGCAAGCCATAAGTAGGGAAAAGTTCTTGAAGTCCCATGTGGGAAGAAACTGGTTAAGAACGAAGGTGGGCTCGTAGCTCAACGGCAGAGCAGGTGCCTTTTAAGCACTTGGTTGGGCGTTCGAATCGCCCCGAGCTCACAAATTATCCATATGCTCATATGTGCGCTATTGAGCTACGAGCCGTCAATTTGATAGCTCAACGGCAGATCCGGCTTCGCCGGACTTTTAAGCACTTGGTTGGGCGTTCGAATCGCCCCGAGCNTTGAGCTACGAGCCGTCAATTTGATAGCTCAACGGCAGATCCGGCTTCGCCGGACTTTTAAGCACTTGGTTGGGCGTTCGAATCGCCCCGAGCTCACAAGTTATCCATAATTGATGCCGGTCTGTAGGTGTGGCAGTTATACCCACCGCACCCCTTATGGACTAAGATGGATAAGTGGACTTTCTGGACATTTTCTTTCCAAAGATATGTGCAGGGTGCAGAAAAGAAGGGCAGTTTATCTGTCAAAGATGTTTACAAGACTTTGCCAGAGCGGAGCTGGTCTGCCCTGTGTGTCAGCGGCCGGCTGCTTACGGGATGACTCACCCTGGATGCATTCATCCATTCGGGATCGACGGACTGATCGCGATTTGGAGGTACAAGGGGAAAATAAAGCAGGTAATAAGCCAGCTTAAATTTAAATTTGTAAAGCAGATCACTGGCCGCCTTGCCGAGTTTGTCGCCATCGAGATTCGTCAAGATGAACGACTGCAAGCGCTCAGGCAAGAAGTTCAGCAATCGATTTGGCTAGGTGTCCCACTTCATTCGTCAAGAGAAAGATGGAGAGGTTTTAATCAATCGGAGGCGATCGCCCATCAGCTATCAGCCGCACTTGGCGGAAATTACTTACCCTCAGTCCTAGAAAGAATCAGGCCGACATCACCGCAAGTCGGACTTCAGAGGGAAGAACGCGAAGAAAATATTCGTGGGGCATTTAAGACCAGTATCCCGACAAAAGACCAAAAAATAATTTTAGTTGATGATGTCTGGACCACGGGTGCAACCATGCAGGAAGCAACCAGAGTTTTAAAGAGATCGGGCGCAAAAAGTGTCTGGGGTTTTGCCCTAGCACGATAATGTTACAGGTTTGGTAAAATTAGGCATTGGTTGGAGGGTATGCCGAGCGGCTAAGGCACAGGTTTGCTAAACCTGCGGGATGAAAGTCCTGGGTGGGTTCGACCCCCACACCCTCCGCCACGAACCACAATGGTTTTGGTGGGGTCGCATAGAGGCCTAGTGCGACGGTCTTGAAAACCGTTAGGGTCGCAAGACCCTCGTGGGTCCGAATCCCACCCCCACCGCCGATTGTGAAGAGGAGGAAGACAATAACAACGGCAAGCGCAATAACGGCGAACTGTTACCTCCTGGAATCGGAGCGGTTATATGATTACTGAACAGAAATACTTGAACGAATAAAAAACTGATTCGTTTTAGAAAGAGGATTTGACACCTTATCGAGGCAAGATCCATAATAGGCAGGTCACCCTAGCATCCTAATTAGAAATCTAATAAAGCTACCATTAATAATAATTATGTGGTGGAAAATCTATTTTTGGATTATTTCAGCCTTATTTATTTTGAGCTTAACTGCCTCTGGTTATGATGGGTCCCTAGTTAAATATACTTTTGCTGACTGGGCAACTCTAATCATAAGTATCCCTTCATTAGTTGGTCTTTACGTCTTCGCCTATAAAAAACAGTTTTCTACGACACAATTTTGGAAAGTAATACTATGGATAACAATTTTTCTAGACGCTTATACATTTGCATATTATTCACTTCCTGCTAAAAGCTTTTTACCTGAATTCTTACGTTTTAGTACAACGTTATCGGGACTTGAAGCAATTATTGTTCTTATTTTTGATTTTCCTATTCTCTACACAGCGTACCAGTTGGCATATAATCCACATTGGTACAAGAGAGAGGACAAGAAATTTTCTATAAGCATAATAAGTAAAGAAAAAACAGGATGGTGGAAAACAAGTGCTATCGCTATTTTTCTGTTTAGTATTTTTGCATTTATAAATTTGTTGTCTCCCGTTAATGAGGTACAGGTTTCAGTAGAGGGGCAAACAGTGCTTGCAATAATCAGTTTTATTGCAATAGCAGTTGGGATTTTGCTTTGGTATAGAATAAATCTTGCACTTTATTTTTCATTGGTATTTTTTGCCTTTCGAAGTGTTTCCTTGCTTGTTGGAAAAGAGTTTATCGAGTTTTCGCTTAACGCTATTTTCTTCTTTGTCCTATTTATTACTGCCCTGAAAACACAAACAAATATTTCCAAATCATAACAAAGTTTTTAATTCTCGCCCGAATGGCGAGGATTATTAAATTCCGGCCAGGCGCCGCTACCACCTGAATGGACCAATGTGTTTGTGACACAATAACAAATGAATGCCAAGGAATATCGAATGGCTAATTTTGTTCTTCGTTCTCGGCTTTGCCGTTCTTGGCAGTAGCTACTATTTACATTCTTCCAAAAACTCAGAAACACCGGACAGCCAATCGCAGAGCGAGAAAGACTTTTTAGATTTTGTGTCACAGAAAAAAGAACTCCCCTCAACTGGTGAGGATGTTTCTTTAGTTGCGGTTGGCGATATCTCTTATTCGCGAGGTGTTGAAAGAATAGTTAAAAAACAAAAAGATATAAACTACCCGTTTTTAAAAATAAGAGATTATCTCAAAAATGCAGATATTGTCTTTGGCAATCTGGAGACGCCGATAACAAAAGGACGGGAAATCTCGGATTTTGAGATGGTTTTCAGGTCAAATCCGGGGACGGAACAAGCATTAAAGGAAGCTGGATTTTCGGTTCTGTCTTTGGCCAACAACCATACACCCAACTTTGGCGAGCAAGGACTCAGTGATACTGTGAGCTATCTCGATTCATCCGGCATAAAACATGTCGGAGCCGGAATAAACGAACAAGAAGCCGCCAAGCCAGCTTATATTGAAACGAAAGGAATAAAACTCGCTTTTCTTGGATACAACGACACTGACGTAGTTCCGGCTTCATACGAAGCGAGCGAAGCTCGTGCCGGCACCGCCTTTATGCGTCTTGAAAAAATGTCGAAGGTCGTAAGAAAGACAAAACAAGAAACCAACTTCGTTATTGTTTCCATGCACTCCGGGACTGAATATGCTGCCAAGCCAAACAACTCGCAAATAAACTTCGCCCATTCAGCAATCGACGCCGGAGCAGACTTAGTAATCGGTCACCATCCCCATGTCGTCCAAACAATGGAAAAATATAAAGGCAAATTAATCTTTTATAGCTTGGGGAATTTTGTCTTTGACCAGCCACAGAGACAAGCAACAAAAGAAGGGCTGGTGATCAAGGTTTATTTCGCAAAAAACGGAATTAGTAAGGTGGCTCTTTTACCTGTTGTCATGAAAGTCCTTGCCCAACCGGAAGCCGCCAGTGGGGACGAAAAGGAGAAGATATTACAAAGATTAAATTTTGCTTTTGACAAAAGGCGTACCTATTACTTCGATAGCGATCAGGCAAATTACCAAAAGAGTTCGGAAGCTACGATTTATTTAGAAACTCCAGTGGAAGAGAACTCAAATAACCACATAACGGTTGACCCCTTTTGATTCTTGCGTGCCTGGCCTGTTGTATAACTTTTCGCACAAGAGGTATACTAATCTTACTCATACTTTACAGCTCGTAGAGCGAAAAATCAGAGTGGAGTCACTCAGCCTAATAACCGAAGGCTCCCTCCTGAGCGAAGTCGAAGGATTAGATTCGTTATACTGAGAAACTCAAATTTAAGTTATCGAAGTATAAAATAAAACCATGCCTGCCGAAGACGAAGAAAAAAAGGAACAAGACGTTAGTGAATCAGCATCAGCAGATAGTGAGAATGGCCAGCCGGTTGTTGTCCGGCCAGAACCGGAAAGGACCATTCTTGAATGGAAAGCACCGGTCCGGGTATACAAAAAGAGAACGAAAAGATTTTGGATGACCGCACTTATCATGGTATTTTTGTTTGGGGTTATCGCTGTGTTTATCGAGGGTTGGATGCCGCTGGCGACCATTTTAGCTTTCTTATTTGTCTTTTACGCCTTGTCAGCAAATCCTCCCGACTTAGTTGTCATTCAGATTACAACCAGAGGTTTTAAGATCGGAGAGGCCAAATACCTTTGGGGCGAGTGTTTTAGGTTCTGGGTGGCGGAAAAATGGGGCCAAAAGTTGGTACATGTAGATATCGGTCGTTTGCCGGGAAGAACAACCTTTTTACTTGGTGACCAGCACGAAAGTCGGGTAAAAGAGGTGATATCAAAATATGTAACGTATGAAGTGGCAAAACCGACATGGCTAGAAAAAGCCTCAGATTGGGTAGGCAAGAAACTACCGATGGAGACCGAGTAAAGGTGAAAGTCAACTTATCCTCATTTATAGCTGGCTATGGTCTTTGGTGTCGCTGTCGTTTACGAGTTCGATTTTAGGTTTTGTTTTGAGTAAAATTAGGTTTGTAGCCAATGTCCTCGTAGCTCAACGGACAGAGTGCCAGTTTGCGGAACTGGTGATGGCAGTTCGATTCTGCCCGGGGACGCTTCGACCCGAAGGAGATTCGGGAGTCGGCCGCGCGAGCGGGTAACTATACTAATCTTACTCTGATTTACAGCTCGTAGAGCGAAAAATCAGATTAGATTCGTTATACTCAAAAACTCAAATTAGAGTTTTTGAAGTATATTTCTTCCAAAAGAGATTTGCTCGCCAGGAGGGCAAACACATCTCTTGGAGGGTTGGCAGAATGGTAATGCACTGGTTTCGAAAACCAGCGTCCGTAAGGACTTACAGGTTCGAGTCCTGTACCCTCCGCCAAAATTGAAAATCGGAATTGGAAGCCGAAATGTTACGTAGGAAGTTTGTCCATAAAGAATCGGCGTTTTTTCCTGGAGAGCATGGTGATTTCATAATGCATCCCAGAAGTGAAGTAGTAAAAAAAGTTGTAGATTTTTTAACAAATGATTGAAAGTATCCTGTTTGTTCTACCGGTAGCTGTCACGGTCGGAGTACCTTTATATATTTATTACCGTGAGAGAATGAGCAAGAAAAAGGGGGATAGACAAGATCGTTCAAGAAAGAGGGTTTTTAAGTTGACGGCGATAAATTTATTACTCAATACCGCGGCTACAGTTTATTTCTTTATTATCTTTCTCTTGATAATTGCAAGTCTTACAGGTCCGATTGGAACAGTCGAGTTTTCTCTATCCATCCTATTCATGTTAATTGTTGGTATTACATATTATGGGAATGGCATATATATAACTTCGATCGTTTTGGAAGACTACACGCTTCCGGATTTACGTAAAGCAATGTCTTACAAAACTCAATTTATAGCCACTCACTTGTTTCACGGGCCAATAAGCCACATCTTAATTTATTGTGGATGGTTATATATTTTTCTTACCTTAGCTGTTTTAGATATAGCTAGTGGTGGCGGAGTCCTTCTCCGCCAGCCGAATATGTTATTTGCAAGTGGTCTATTTGTGGGTGTGGTATACGCGGTCGCACAAATCTATAACGGTACGGTGCCTTACCAATCTATATTGGGATTTGTTGCTACGGTCATTTTACATATGACGATTGTAATTAAAGGAATTAGTATTTGGAGTCATCCTCTTGGTCTTTTTTTCTTTGGGTTGCTTATCTCTTTTGAACTCTTATTGCTGTTTTATCTTATCCTTTTTAGCCTTCGGCGCGGCTCTATCGATTGGGATAGGTCTGGCTATTAGTCGACGATCGTGCTTGCCGTTTAGGTGGGAATAAACTTCTTATATAATGCTGGTGTAAGGTTTGTCCTTGTAGCTCAACGGATAGAGTACCAGTTTCCGGAACTGGTGATGAGGGTTCAATTCCCTCCGAGGACGCCATCCCCGCCCCAAGTCGTGCAAAGAGGCAGAGATGTTAAACTAATTCAATCAGTTTTATGCGCAGAGTTTTCAGTGCTGGCGGCGCTGTCTTTAAGATAGACCGTGGAGAGACGCTATGGTTAATATATCGTGCCAAACCAAGCGAGCTATACCCCGAGGAAATTTGGCGACTGCCAAAGGGGGTGATCGATCAGGGAGAAAGTACAGAAAGTGCCGCGGTTCGGGAGGTCCAGGAAGAGACCGGAGTTAAAGCAGAAGTTGTAAAAAAGATTGTTGACCAGAGGCTGGTTTTTAAACCAAGAGGCGAAAGTGAAAAATTATTTAAAGTTGTTTCATATTTCTTGATGAGGGGTATTTCTGAACCCGACAATCCCTTTTCCGGGGAGGAAACAGCCGAGGTTGCCTGGCGCTCATACAAAGAGGCAAGACAGCGGCTCAGCTATGCCGGTGAAAAAAAGGTTTTGGATTTAGCCGCCCAATTGGTTTAAGATAAGACTAATGGCCATAGGAAGATTCGTAAGCCGGGGAGGGGAAAAGCTTGAAGGTGCACTCGATCATTTCAAGATAAATGTTGAAGGCATGATTTGCTTAGACGCCGGGGCGTCCACCGGTGGGTTTACCGATTGCCTTTTGCAACGAAATGTTTCCAAGGTGTATGCGGTAGATACCGCCTACGGCGAGCTCGCCTGGAAGCTTAGAAATGACAAGCGGGTAACCGTCTTGGAGAGGACGAACTTACTTTATGGCGTTAAACCACTGGATGAAACCGGCGAAAAAGTCGATCTGGTAGCGGTTGATTTAGGCTGGACAAAGCTTCATTTGGCCATACCAAAGATCCTAGAGTATCTAAAACCCGGGGGGTCAATTGTGGCATTGATCAAGCCGCAATACGAATTTGGCGTTAGTCAAAAGGGCGGCGGCAATGTGGAAAGTAAAGGGGTCTTAACCGAAGATTACGCCTACATTGTCGCTTCAAAAGTACGAGGAAAGCTTCAGGAGATGGGGTTATTAACCAGCGAACTTTTTGCCTCACCTGTAAAAGGCGAGGGAGGGAATCAAGAGTATTTTGTCGTGCTTAAGAAGCAGTAATCTTAAACTAGCTAAAACATACCCAAACGTGGTTTTATCGTGTCTTCACTTATTTAGTTTCGGGAGTAGTTTCCTGTATCGAGCGATCTTCTGTCCCTTACTCATCCTCGCGAATCGGGGAGATGGTGAAGGGAGAGTAACCAGCCGTGTCTTTGGATAGAGATCTATTATGTGCTTAAACCGACTTCTGAATAAATGTTCAACAAAGCGGCTAGTAAAAAAGATAGTTTTGACATTATTCTTTTGAATGATGTTCGATATCACTTGAATGTTAAAGACTATATTTGTCAGGTTGGTATCAAGGTTGCTATCGGCCTTACGTTCACACTGCAAAATAATATCGGTAATGGCAATCCCTAGATTTTCAAATAACTTAAGCTTATCCGATTTATTTCCTAATGAGGCCCCATAAACCTTCTCGAGAATCGGCCAGAACTGATTTCTTTTAGTGGTATAGAACCAATCATATGAATTTCTTTCAGGACCGGCTACCGCCTGTCTGGCTGTGAAACTCCCCAATAATAAATAGCTAGTTTTTTTAGGCACAAAGCTGCCAAAAGGGTGAGTTTCGATCATAATATCTTGCTATATTAAAGATATGTATCCTGGATTCAAAAAGCTACGCAAGTGTACCCTCTTCAGAAGAAAAGGGCTAATTCCGGCTTCGTTGGCATTGATTTTCCTCTTTTTGGCCGCTTGGTGGACACAGCCAAATTTTGATCAATCCGGGACTATCAAAATATGGGACAGAAACAATGCCCTTCTCTACGAATCTGCCGGCGCAGTGGGCAAAAAAATAACAATCACCTATGACGATCTGCCGGAATATTTGATAAAAGCCACGATCGCTTCTGAGGATATTACATTTTGGACTAACCCGGGAGTGGATTTTAGAGCCATAGCAAGAGCAGCCTTTATCAATCTAAAGGAAAGAAAAATCGTCAGCGGAGCAAGCACAATTACACAGCAGCTCGCCAGAGCTTCTATCATCTCGCCCCAAAAGATCCCTTCCAGAAGTATTGTTAGAAAGATAAGAGAGGTTTTAATTGCCTTGAGGATAGCCGCCTCTTATCCCAAAAAGGATATTCTGACGATGTATTTTAACCAAATGTATTTTGGTAATCTGGCGTATGGGATACAAGCAGCTTCGTCAACCTACTTTGATAAGAATGTCAATCAATTATCACTCGCCCAAAGCGCTTTGTTAGTGGGTCTGCTTTCCTCTCCGGACAAACGCAATCCATTTACCAGCCCCAATGAAGCAAAAAAAGGACAAGCCCAAGTATTAGATCTAATGACTAAACATGGATTTATTTCAAAAGAAAGGGCCCAAGAGGCAAAGCAAGAAGAAATAGCCATTACCGAGAGGCAAACTAATATTAAAGCTCCTCACTTTGTCCAGTATGTCTTACAAGAATTAAACGATCTCGGCCTCAAAGATACCCCAGGTCTAAACATATACACAACACTTGATTACCCCGTCTTCAGTTTAAGCGAGGATATAGCGAAAATATGGGTAAATCGGCTGAAAGATCAACATGCTCTAAGTAATGCCGCCCTTGTTCTGATCCGGAATGACTCAAGAGAAATTATTAACATGCTCGGAGGAATTGATTATTTCGATGCCACTCATGCGGGACAGGTTAATATGGCAACTGCATCAAGACAACCGGGTTCGACATTAAAACCGGTCACTTATGCCGCCGCCTTTATGCAGGGTTACACCCCCGCGACTTTAATTTATGATGTCAAAAAAGTATATAGAACCAGACAGGGCGAAGGCTTTACTCCCAATAACTACGACGGGAGGTATCACGGTTTAGTCCTGGCTCGAGAAGCCCTCGCCTCGTCTCTTAATTTACCCGCCGTCGAGATGCTCGACCGAATAGGACTCAATAGTTTTTTAAAAGTCTCCAGAGACCTGGGCATTACTACTTTTACCCAAGAAGAGAGGTATGATTTATCTCTTACTCTGGGAGGAGGGGAAGTAAAACTTCTTGAGCTAACCAATGTGTTTGCCGGTCTTGCAAGATATGGAGAATATAAAAAACCTTACACAATTCAAAAAATAGTTACTGACAATGGCAAGATCTTATATTCCCACCGAGATAAGCAGGGAGTGCCAGTATTAGGTCAAAATGGTCAACAAATAGCCTATCTTGTTTCTGACATCTTGTCTGATCCCAAGGCTCGTATCCCGGGGTTTAGCGAAAAAAATCCCTTGGTTCTCTCACGTCCGGCTGCGGTTAAAACGGGGACAACAACCGATTGGCATGATAACTGGACCGTTGGTTACACCCCAAGCTACACCGTAGGGGTTTGGGTCGGAAACAACGACAATCATCCTATGAGAGAAATAACAGGTGTTGTCGGAGCAGCACCAATTTGGAATCAGTTTTTTGAGGAGTTTCTAAAAGGCAAACCAATAGAAAAGTTTGTCCGTCCTGAGCGAATCAAAGAAGTGGAAGTATGTACCATCTCCGGAAATCTTCTAGACGGAATTTGTCCCGAGAAAACGAATGAGTTTTTTATCGAAGGCACAGAGCCCAAAGAAAAATCAAAAATGCACAAAAAAGTATTAATCGATAAAAGAAACGGTTTATTAGCGGATAGTTCTTGTGCAAAAAACAATGTTATCGAAAAGATCTTCATTGACTATCCACCGGAAGTTTATACCTGGGCAATACAAGAAAACCTTGAAGTCATTCCCCGACAATCATCGCCGCTTTGTAATGACAATCAGCAATTTTCAAATGATTCTTATCTAGAGGTAACATACCCCAAAGAAAAGACCGTTTTCGAGACAGCTCCGCTTGTTGTAAACAACGAAAGTGTGGTTTTTGAGATAAATGTTTCGGCCGATATCGATAAAGTGCTTTGGTACCTTGATAAGAAGCTTCTTAAGGAAGCAACAAGTTTTCCTTTCAGTGCCTCATGGAAACCTCAGCTGGGGAAACATACCATAACCGCCTATGGAATAAATAAAACTAATGAAAAAATTAAAAGTTCGGATATAAACTTTTCTGTTGTCGGCTTCAAGGAAGGCGATGTTGACTAAGATCTCGGATGTTTTGATTTATTAGTCTCGAGGTGTAATACTAAAAGTTGAAATCATTGTTAAAATGAGCAACTTTTTCAAAGCTCTCTTCACTGGATTAAAACGATTAAAATTTCCCAAAGATTCAGGCTCATCCCTCCATACTGCAACACCAGAAAACACACAAATCAACCCAGAGCCATACAATAAACTGCCCATTATCCCAAACTTGTTTCAAAAATACGGCAAAAAAAGAACGTTACTCTTCTTTGTTTTTGGCTTAATCCTTGTCTTCCTTTTAAGGCAAATTACTTCGAAATCGTCCTTTTCTTTTGATGCTCTAAAGCTAATAATAGGCCCATTAGCATTATTATTCGCTTGGATTGTAGTTTATCTTCTGCGACCCAATTGGCTTAAAAGAATTGTTTTATTCATACAGAGCAAGTCGCCAATTTTACAGAATCACACCAGGCAAGTTTATGACAAAGTAAGTCAATGCATAGCTGACTGGACAGGGAGGTTTAAGCTTGCCTCAAATAAAGAACGCTGGACAATGGTAAACAAGCCATTGTTTATTCTGGTCACACTGTTCTCAATCCTTAAATTCGGATATCTCTTCTCGCCTCCCAAGGTCGCTACCAGTTTTCCGGGCGATCAAAGCGCTGACGCACTCCTGGATTCAAAAATTGAGATTATTTTCGACAAAGGCGTTATTAAATCAACGGCTGAGAAAAGCTTCAGCATCACTCCGGGCGTCCAGGGAAGTTTTACCTGGGAAAGCGACCAAAAGCTTATCTTTACGCCACAAGAAAAACTCAATCGAGCGAGTGGCTATCAAGTTGCTTTCGATGGAATTGTTCTATCGAGATTTCTAATCCCGCTTGTCGGCGATAAAACAATTGCTTTTGAAACAATCGGCAACCCCAAAGTCATACTCGCCGCTCCCCAAAATGAGGCTCTCGAGGATCTAACTCCTATTACCGTCGTCTTTGACCGTCCGATGGTTGCTCTTACCACGGCGACCAACAATGTCATCAAACAACCAGCCTTTACTGTAACTCCCGAAATAGAGGGAGAGGGAAGATGGCTGGGGACGACAGCCTATCAATTTAGACCATCCATACGCTTTAGAAAAGCAACAACATATAAAGTGGTCGTTCCATCCGGGTTGCACTCTCAAGATGATGGTATTCTTCAAGATGAATACCGTTGGGAATTTTCCAGTGAACGTCCGCGCATTGATGATATAAGTCCCAAAGGAAACTATGCCTCTCCGACCGCCTCAGTATCAGCTACTTTTAATCAGAATATTAACCCCGGATCAGTCACCGACAAATTCAGCCTTTTCGACCAGGACAAAAATAAAGTTCCCGGTCGTGTTATTGTCTCAAAAAATGTAGTCGGATTTTACCCATCACAATCCTTAAAAAGGGAAGACCGTTATACCGCCGTCGTTTCCCGAGGAGTCGAAAGCACAGAAGGCACAAATGGACTGGAAACCGATTACTCATGGTCATTCGGGGTTGCTGCCAAGCCCGCTGTTATTAGTTCAATACCTGCCGATGGCGATAGGGATATCCCGGAGCAATATAGAATGGAGGTCTTATTTGAAACACCGATGGACGAAAAATCCTTCCAGGATAATGTGTTTATTGATCCCAAGCCAGAGAGAAAGCCATCCCTATATTTTTCCAGCTACAACTCCCGTAATTCGCTTTCAATTAACACTTATCTGGGAAGATCCAAAGTCTACACAATTACCATTGGTTCTGGTGTCAAAGATCAGTACGGAGTGCCACTTGGCCGTCCTTATAAATTTAATTTTACCACCGCTGCTTATAAACCGTCTGTCAGCATTTATCCCTCGGGGACATATTTTGGGGCATTTAACCAAGAGGTAATCCCCCGCATCGTTTCTCAAGCCATTAATGCCAATAAAATTGATTATTCACTTTATAAGCTAAAAAGAGAAGATTTACTTGATCTTTACCGCAGACGTTATGAGCAGCAGTGCTCTAATAAGGCCTGTCGTAACTGGCAGGACTACGACACCAACCGGCTTGAAAAAGTTCGTTCATGGAGTGAAACATATGAAGCTGAACTTAACACCCCGGTCCATGTCATAACCAAAGTCACTACGGATTCAGGAGAAAAGATTCCTCCTGGATTTTACTTCCTCGATATGCGCATTCCGCAAGGTGCTCACGATAATATGGTCATGATTGTAAGCAGATCTACCGTTACTGTTAAAAAGAGTGATAAACAAATTTTTACATGGGCGGTAAACCAGTCGACAAGCGATGTCGTCTCAGGGATGAAAGTACAATTAACCGACAGTTCAGGAAATATACTTAGCGAAGGAACTTCAAATACCGACGGTGTGTTTCTGAAAGATGTGGATTTATTCCAGAAAAACAGCCTGTTTGTTTTTGGTCAAAAAGACGATGATCTTGTAGTTGCCGCCAGTGCTTGGAGTCAGGGTATTAACCGTTATGATTTCGGGTTGCCAAGTTATTACAGTGCAAACGAGTCCAAAGATTACTCCACCAAACAAGATTACAAACTCTTCCTCACACTAGACCGCCCCATCTATCGGCCAGGACAAAAAGTTTACTTCAAAGGGGTAATTAAAAAAGACAATGACGGAATTTATGAGAATCTTCAACCGGCAGAATTGGTTAAAGTAGATATAAATGACGCCCAGAACAGATCAGTTTACTCACAAGATCTACCAATCACTACCTTTGGTTCGTTCTCTGGAGAATTCGTTTTAAGCAAAGATGCGAATTTGGGTTACTACCGGGTAGGGTCTACTTTTCAAGGCAATTCCTACTCCCAACAATTCCAGGTAGAAGAATATAAAAAACCGGACTTGGCGGTAAATGTTAAACCCGCCAAAGACGCCTACACTCAAGGAGAAAGTGCGGATGTCGCCATTAATGCCTCTTATTATTTTGGCGCACCAGTTTCGGATGCTCCCGTAACTTGGGTGCTGCAAACTCAAGACTATTCGTTCCGTTGGGATAAGGATTGGCGGTTTGAGTTTGGAGATCCGGATTCTTACTGGTCACGGCCCTGGTGGTATTACTCAGGATCAAGTTATTTTTCAGGGAAAAAAGTTACAGAAGGCAAAGGAAAAACAAATGTCAAAGGCGACCTGGAACTTACTCTTCCGCTTGACATAAGCAAACAAAAAACAAGCCAAAGAATGTTGGTTGAAGCAACAGTAAATGATATCAACAACCAGTCAATTGCCGCTTCCCAAGAATTTACGGTCCACAAGGGCGGGTTATATGCAGGACTCAGACCGGTAAGTTATGCCAACCAGTCTGGTAAAGAAGCTCGGGTTGAAGTGGTTAGCGTTGATCTAAACGGTAACGAGGTTTCCGATACTCCTGTCTCGATCGACTTTTATAAAAGAACCTGGGAAACAGTCCGAGAAAAAGACCCAGACGACGGGCAGTTTTATTACACGAGTAAACCCAGCGACTCTCTTGTAACCAGCATGGTAGTTACCACTGATTCCTTGGGACGAGCAGTCGCCTCCTTCACCCCATCAGCGGGAGGAACATATAAAGTTGTTGGAACAGTTGCAGACAGAAATGGAAACAAAAACACCAGTGGAAGCTTTTTATGGGTTTCAGGTTATGGCTTCTCAACAGCAAGAGAAAATAACGATCGAATTATCCTTGTCACCGATAAGCGTGACTACCTAGTCGGTGAAAATCTTTCAGTTTTTGTCGCCTCTCCGTTTGCTTCGGATTCAGCCAAGACCCTACTCACCGCCGAGAGAGGAAGCGTTCTGGATTACAAAGTTGTCAACACCAATGATTTGTCCAACAATTTCACCATGGCAGTGCCTCCAAAATACACCCCCAACACTTTCATCGGAGCCGTTTTAGTAAGAGGCGGTAACCAAGTCAAGAAACCCGCAGAATTTAAAGTTGGTTATACAGAGATAAAGGTCACTGACAAAAAGCAGCAAATCGATGTTCATGTAACAACCGACAAGAAGAAATACAAACCGAAAGATACCCTCAAAGCGACCATCGAAACGAAAGACTTATTAGGTCACGCTATTTCTACGGAATTAGCGGTTGGTTTGGTTGATAAAGCCGTATGGGATATATCAAATGTTGAGCTGCCTGATATTTACAAGACCTTTTATCAGCCCAGAAATCTTGAGGTCTCTACCTCTCAACTCCTCACGATCTCCATTGATCGTATTAATGCGAACACCAACCTCGGATCTAAAGGCGGCAGTGGGGGCGGATGTTTTACAGGTGATACTCCTATCCTGATGAAAGGTGATACATATCAAAACATTCAGGACATAAAAGTCGGAGACATTGTCTTAACCAGAGAAAGTGATATTTCTCCTAAGCTCATTGAAGCGAAGGTGACAAAAATCTATAAACACAATGTCGATCAATACCTCATCATCAATGGGGATTTGCGAGTTACCCCTGTTCATCGATTATTCGTAAACGGGAAGTGGATGACTGCAGGAGAAGTTGAAATTAACGATTATCTGCTGGATAAAAACAATCAACCAATGAAGGTATTTTCTATTGAGCAAGTCCGAGGAAATTTCGATGTATACAATCTCGAGATCGAAAAATACAGAACCTATTTTGCAAGAGATTTCTATGTCCACAACCAAAAAGGGGGAAACGATACCTCCAGAAGTAATTTTCCCGATACTGCTTACTGGAATCCTACTTTAAAAACAAATAACGACGGCAAAGCAGAAATCGAAATCCCGCTTCCTGATAGTTTAACAACCTGGAGATTAGCGGCGATTGCCAATTCACAAGAGGCAGCTTTTGGCTCAAAAGTGTCCGAAGTTACAGTAAGTCGCGATGTGTTAATCAGACCCCTCTTGCCACGCTTCCTTTCAATCGGCGATGAGGCAAAACTAGGTGCAATTATTGTCAATACCGGCAGCGAAGAGCAAACTCTTACCGCGAGGATTGAAAGTGAAGGCTTGCAGATAACTGAAGAAAAATCAAAACAACTGGTTTTAGCTGACGGAGCTCAAGTAAAACTTACTTGGGCAACCGTCGCCAACGCCACAACTTCGGCAAGAATTAAACTAACGGTTGAAGGGTCAGATAAAACTGCCAAAGATACAGTCGAAATGACTTTGCCCATTAAGTCATACAGCGTTCCAGAGGTGGTCGCTACATCAGGTCAAGCTAAAGACACCGCTTCAGAGAAAGTCGTCTTGCCCAAGGAATTAGATCCTACCCAAGGCGCAGCCAGTGTAAGTTTTTCACCTTCGCTGGGAAGCGCCAGTATTAATGCTCTTCCATTTCTATTCAATTATCCTTATTACAGTACCGAGCAAATAACCAGCCGATTTATGCCTGCTGTTTTTGTCCATCGCATTCTAATAAATGCAAAGATTGACAAGAGCGGCTCAATTGAAACGAAACAACTGGCCGACATTATCAACGATGGTATTCAGCGCTTGAATAACTCACAACACGCGGATGGAGGTTGGGGTTGGTGGACGGAGTATCCAAGTGACCCATTCTTAACCGCCTATGCCTACTTAGCGCTCTCCGAAGCGAAAACGGACAAGTTTACAGTCGCCGATCAGACACTGCTAAAAGCACAGCAGTTTTTAGAGAGCCAATTATCCGGAGGTGGAAAAGGATTATCGCTCAACACCCAAGCCTATATCTTATATGTATTGCGAGGGAAGAGTACGAATTTATCCTCTTACGCCGCGAATTTATTTGATCGTCGTTTTGAGCTTTCACTTGAGGGAAGAGCATCTCTTGCAATATCCATAAAAGATATGTCAGGCATGGGAAGTAAAGCAAAACGACTTCATGATGAGTTAATAAGCCTTGCTAAGAAGACCGCTACCACAACTCACTGGGAAGAACCCAAAAGTGACTATCGTTTCATGGGCAGTAACACCACCACTACCGCCAGCGTTCTTGAGGTAATCACTTTATTTGATAAAAAGAATCCCCTAATACCGGAAGTTGTCAGGCATTTAATGTCTATCAGAACTGACAATCACTGGTCAACTACGCGTGACACTGCCGCCGTAATTAAAGCGATTTCTTACCAACTTTTGGGCAAGGGAGATCAGAAAGTAAATGAGGATTATCGACTGGAATTAAATGGAAAAATTCTAAAGGAGGGCAAATTTACAAAAGATGACTTGTTAAAACTTCAGGAATATGCAGTTTCCATCTCTGACTTTAATATCGGAGGCGAAAGCGACCTCAGGATTACCAAGAGTGGAGACGGAAATCTTTACTACAATATCAACCTTAAGTATTATTTGCCTTTCTCCAAGATTGAACCGTCGGAACAAGGAATGGTGGTTGTAAGAGAATTTGTAGATAGCAAAGGAAAAATATTACCGATTGACACGATCAACGAAAACACCGAAGTCTGGGTGCGCTTAATCATTGTCACCCCGGAAGAAAGATATTTTGTAGTTATAGAAGATACTTTACCTGCAGGTCTTGAGTCAGTAAATGAAAGTCTTAAAAATGTCGGTGTCCTAAATAAAGAGCGACCTAATGCAAAAGAAAAAGGTAATCAGCTCTTATATTTTGAACACAAAGAATATCACGACGACCGAACAACATTATTTGCCAACTATCTACCCGCTGGTGTTTACGAAGTGATGTATCGGGCAAGAGCGACCACTCCTGGCCGTTATCATCATCCACCAGCCCAAGCATATCAAATGTATGTTCCCGATGTCTCAGGGCATTCCGAAGGTGGTTGGCTTGAGGTGAAATAATTTCCCAACTAGCGGTCTCTTTACGAAAATATTCGAACTATTTCTCAAAGGTAGCCCTTCGGGCGAGTAAATTAGGCCCGATTATCCTTCCTGCAAAAAAATATATTGTCCCATCCAAGTTGAGGAGGAGAAATTAAATCAAAAAATGAATCGAACAAAATAGTTACCGCAAATAATAAAGAGTGATTGTCTAAAAATGGACCTCCAAATAAAGTCGTGCTCCGAGGCGCTCGATAGATAGTAAATCCGAGCTGCTTTAGAATATTCTTCAATTCCCTATGAGAATAAACATATAAATGTTGTTCTAGCTCGGCGAGTTTAAATTGATGTTCTTTCTTTGTTAAAAATTTAGCCAACTCGTGCGAATCTCTACCAGTAACTATTTTTTTAAGAAATGGGAACGGGTATTTGATTAAATTTTTTGAATTTGGTGTTGATAATAAAAGAACTCCACCGTTATTTAAGGAATGGTGTATTCTTTCCAAAGCATTTTTGGGATCATGCAAATGCTCCAACACCTCAGTGCAAATTATAATGTCGTATTTGTTTTGAAAATGGTCCTTTTCTATGTCGAATCTTTTAAAAAAAATGTTAGGAAGCTTTTTGAATTTCGCTGCTTGCCTGCCGTAGTTTACAAACGGATTCGAGAGTTCAAATCCTTCATAACTTACCCGCTGAGGCAGATTCCGTGTAAGTTCGTCTAGCCGAATAATTAACGCCCCATTACCACACCCAATATCACAAATTGCCATATCTTTTTGTGATTTATTTATTAGATTTTGCGCCTCATCTTGTATGATTTTCTTTGTTTTTCTCCATGCATATTCCATCGAAGGGGAAGGCATATTTAACTGATTATAAAGAATATTATATTCACCATATTCTTGATAAAGCTTATTAAAATCTGTCATGCTATTTCGAACTGGCTGGGCTCGGCGGGCGGGCCCGCAACTATCCCGCTTCACTCGAAGTGCGGGACCCGCCTCACCTTGAAGCGGAAGCGAAAAGGACGATTTCAAGTTTTATGTTCAACTTTTGACGGATCGCTCGACTCTGCTGAGCTTGACGGCAAGTTCATTTTATTTTTTTTAAACAAAATTAAACCAGAAATTACCGCAATAAATACTATCGTTAGCATGACAGCAATTGCTATGTATATTTTTTTGTTTAAATTACTATTAATGTTTTCATTGGTCCTACTGGCAATCAGATCTCTTTCCACATCGGTTAAACCGAGTTGATTACAGCATACTTTATAGTCATAGTCGCTAAAATTATTACATTCTCCAAAAGGGGTAACAATTTTGCCTTCATACATTCCTGAATTCTCTTGGTATTCATATGGAACCCAATTTTTGTCTGTAAGAGTACACTGTCCTTCAGTTGGATAAGCAGTCTGGTTAGCTTTTTTAAGCGAAAAATCTATCAATGTTGTAAGTTCCTTATTTTTTTCATTTATGAGAAATCCTTGATAGTAATCTTTTCCCGCTCTCGGACTACACTTCCACCCGCCATCGTCAAATTTAGCAACATCATTTGTTGTATAGGGAATATTTTTATAATCAACGTATTTATATCCAATTTGTTGAGCACATCCTTGATAATATTGCTCTTGATTAATGTACTCACCGTTACAAGTCCCATAGGGAGTTTTAAGAACAAGGCTCTTTTTAGGTTCATAAGTTTTCCAACCAACAGGCAACTTATTTTGTGAAAACTCATCGCCTGGCCAATAAATACCGCATTGTTTAGCTTGTTCATTAATGACAAAAAATTCCCGTGCGGGGGCGGCTAACACAAAATTTGTGTTAGTGATAGACACGACAACAAATACAATAAAAATTACGAGTGAATTGATATTATTATTTAGTTTCATAATGATTGAATATACTTTAACAAATCTTCAATGTTAACTCCAAGTGCGTTGGCAATTTTCGCCATAGTTTAAACGCCTAGCTTATTAACTACACCGCTTTCTTTCCCCAACTGGCGGTGTTTGTTGGACAAAGTTCGAATGTATTTCGAGCAAAATCCAAATGATTAAAACGGACTCGGCAGGGCGAAACAATTTGTCTGGGGGAATGGTCAATCCTAAAAATATTGACGCGATATTTGCCACTAAAGAAACAATAAATGCTTTTGATAATTTTAATTCAAAAAATTGACTGTAAATAGTTGCTTCTATAAAAATAATCAAAATCTCGCCAATAAATATATACAAACTTCTACTTACAATATAAGCGGGAAGAATAAACCAAAAATATGGCAGAGTTAATGTGGAAGCAATTAAGCCCACAAAAACGATTTTAGAAGTTTTTATTTCTTTGTATTTATAGAGATACCTTACAAGAAAAACGGCAATCGGAATTTCGACAATTAGCGTCAACAACAAAGAAAATAAAAATTTCTGTTCATATAGCATAAAACTGAATACTACCGGCAACCTCTACCAAACAATCCACTAAAGAAGCAAGAGATAGATTGCCAAAATCCTCTTCTTACAGGTTCGGGTGTAGGAATAACTATTGGTTGGTCAGAAGGTGTCGGTGTAATTTTTGGTGAAGGCGTAGGTGTTGGCGTAATTTTATTTGGTTGAGGATTTTGAATTTTGGGTTCTTGATTTATCAGTGGACTATTGAAGGTCTCAATTTTTTTCTGACTACCATTATTGTATTCTGATGTTTGCTTGGATTTATACAAGATTAATTTTCCACCAGAAAATCCAGCAATTGAGTACTCAATACTTTCCTTGATTAAAGGATTGCTTTGGTCAACATAACCGCCATATACCTCAACATTGTCCAAAAGTAAATTATTTTGATCAATGGAGTTCGGATTGTCTTTTGTGTTCCAATAGATTTTTAATGAATTGAATTTGTACCCTTTAGACAAACATTCACTATTTTTAATTTGATTAATTTCCGAACCTTGAACCATCGGTCCTGTTATATAACTGATCAACACAACATCTGAAAAATCGTTAAGGTTAACGATTTTAACACACCTATCAAGTGAGTGGGAATTGGGCGGAATAATATCCGCCGAAACTGTTGACGAAAACAAAAGTACAAACGCTAAAGAAAACAAAGTATAAATAAATGATTTTTTCATAATATTTTTTTGATTAAGTTTATATATGGCTATTATAGCAAATCCTCTATCGAAACACCAAGAGCCTTGGCGATTTTCGCCATAGTTTGAACGCTTGGCTTATTAACTGTGCCACTTTCGACCTTCATAAGCGTTGTATATTTAATGTCCGCCTTCTTGGCTAAATCATCTTGGGTTAAGTCAAGCTTGGCGCGCAATTTCTTAATATTTTCGCTGATTGTTTTTCCACTTGTCATATAAATAAAGTTTTGGTAGTATTGTAGTATACTAGGTTATTGCCCTTATTGTTATACTACCAAATAAAATGAATTTAATCAAACAAAAATTTATGGCGACGAATTTTGAAAAACAAAATTCAAAATTCGTTTTTGAAAAAATGATTCCGAAACCCGCCCGCATTCCTCCCCAGACCCCTCCTGCGGGCGGGAAATCAGTCGAGGCAGGGCGAAACCATTCCCCCAGACA
>Ga0075743_118_pt1 | contig 27644 bp, 29 predicted proteins | sample RifGroB1_FD_68435 | JGI IMG/M metagenome (GOLD analysis project Ga0075743, IMG submission 68435) | Microgenomates bacterium GW2011_GWB1_44_8
TTGGCGGTACAACCACCGAGGAATGACGACGAACCAACAAATCGAGAGACTGCTCAAAAAAGTAGTCGGATTTAGTGGCTAAAACCAGGACTTACCCTCGAGAAAGAAGCTTGGCAAATCCTGTCGAAGCGTCAAATATCGGGAAACCCCGGTAAAATCCGAGCAATTTTATGGGATCGTTCATTCTGTCCGGTAATTCTTCTTTCAGGGGTAGGGATTTTGTGTTGGTGATTAGAAAGGTTACAGCATTTCGGATAAGCGGCGCTCTTTTTGTATATTCGACGTGGTCAGTGGAATACCGATTATAATAGGCAGATAGCTTTGAAGGTTTCCAGTAAAACGAGATATTGTTTTGAGATTCGATCACATCTCTTTGATCGAAGTATTTGTGGTATGGGATATCAAGAACTTTCAACGCGGGAATTAGAGTACTCGTGTTGGCTGCCATTTGGATAGTGACTTTATTAGCTTTGATCTGCGCCGTTTGGTCGTAAATTAATTCACCATTTTTACCAAGTGAATATTCTTTCCCGTTAACCATTAATCCTTCCAAATTTGAGTCGAATTCTAAAGTTTTGCTTTTGATTTTAATCTTTAATTTCATAACTCGATTTTATCTAAAGTTCGATCCTCCGTACAGCCGTGAGGTAGGAGTCTGCAGTAGCCGCGTACGCAACAAGCTATAAACTGCTTGTGGCAGCCATAGGTGCGAAATCCTGTGCGAGCAAGCGAGTTAGTGGGGGAGAACAATTAAACTTTTTCGCTCAATTTTCGTACAACTCTTGGTGGGTGCCGAGGGCGACGAAGTATGCCCCTGTTTCCCCTCCGATTTTGGTTTCTTTATAGATGCTTCTCCAGTCGCTCGTGATATCGATACTTCGATAACCTTGGAATTCTTTTCTCAGCGGGTGGTTATTCAGTCGGGGATTGTTTGGGTCTTTTGAAAAAATTTCGATTCTTTCTTTAAGGTTCTTTCGAATTCTGACATTTGCCTTTTTAGCTATCGCAAGAAAGGACGGGGAATACTTTACTTTCATATCCCCAACTTTTTCAAATAGGCAACCGCGTCCTTGCTGTTGCCGAAAGTGGGGGATGCTTTGCCTGTTCGTAGATCTTTGTCTGCTTGGCGCATTAAGTCCCGAAGGTAGTCATTGGGAATTTCCTCTTCGGCACTAAACGAAACGGCCTTAGTTCTGATGAATTGCTTCAGGAATGCTTTGATTACGACGCTCAGTGGTATACCAAGCTCGTCGGCGGTTTTCATGGCCAGTCTTTTGGTTTGGGGATCGATTTTGGTGGTGACGACGGCGGTGTTCATAGTATGCTGGAGTATATACAACGGTATACTGCATGTCAATAATGGCAGCAGGGCCTTAAGTGACTATGAAGATAGGTTTATGGTGGAAGTTGCGCTGTTGAGCGTTTATGGGCAGCGCTTGTTTTGCTTTGGCCTGAGACTCCCGAATAATGTTGTTTTTGTAGGATTTTGGCTTTGGTGTAAAATCCTTAGCGATGACTCGGAGTGTTGATCGTAAGGGAGACGGGTGGACAGACCTTTGGAGTGAAAGAAAAAAGAGTTTCTCGTTGCTATATCCTGGGGGTGTGATTGACGCTGTGAGTTTTTCGGCGGTGCCCGGTCCGGTTTGGAATCACTTTGAGGCAGAAGCTGAAATGTTCATATACCCCAAAAACTATATTCCCCGAGATTTTTTATGTAGTTTGTCGCGTGGTTCACGGAGATGGTGAGGTTTCTTGGGTGGGGTGGCGGAGGCCGGCAATTTCGGAAGATTCCTCGGGAATTAAGATGTGGACGTCGTTATTTTTGTTAGATTTAGCTAGAGATGATCGCATAATTGGTTGGGGCGAGGTTTGCTATGATTTACTCTCAAACAACCCTTTCTTTAAGGGAAAACCTTATGCCGACAGGGTAAAAACGAACGATGAATTTAGAAAGAAGGGTTATGACATTAGGAGATTAGTTGTGATGAATGCTTTAGCCTCGGTGTTCTTTGATAGACCTCTCTATTCTAGTGATCAGTTCCTGCGGCTGTATAAAACTGACGATCCAAACGTGAGACCTCATGAATTATCATGGAGAAGGCTTGTTCAGGCTGGTTTGGCCGAAGTTCTGCCAATCTCAAAGACAAAGAACAGATATGCTTTCGTGAAGTATCCGGGTGTAAGTACTACGAGAATATTGCTCGATGAACTAAAGAGACGAAAGACGGGGGAGTGATTTATAAGAGCTGGTAGGTGGTCCAAATCGTTCCGGGGTATGGTAAAGGTTGACGTAAGCGCTGGCTTCAGGAAATACGGTAGCTCTGGATGCGAAGTCCTAAGCGAGCGAAGCCACGATCGGTTAACACGATTGTGGCGAAGGGGGTCGAAGGATTCGAACTTTTTACGTACAAAACTTCTAATTTGTTACAATTTAGTAGTGGGTGAGATTCCAGAGCTTTTATATGCTACTAATAACCCAGGCAAAAAGGTTGAGGTTTCGCGGTTGCTAAGATGTAGTGGGATTAAAGTTGTTGCTCCGGATGAGTTAGGAATTCGCTTAGATGTTCCTGAAGATGGTCGGACGCTTGAGGAAAATGCGGCCAAGAAGGTCCTGGCTTGGATGGCGGTTTCTGGAGGGAGGGTGGTTCTGGCGGATGATACTGGCATAGAAATTGAAGCCTTGGGTGGACAAGCTGAAAAATAATTGGAACCAGCTCTATAGCTATATTACTAAGTGGTACCCAATTTTATGCGGTTTCCCAGAAAGCCTCACTGCAAGCCACCAAAGCAGCAAATCTTCCAGTCTTAACTATCACATCCTGCAATAGGAACATCGTCTCCAATCTAAACCAATTTACTCTTAAAAGTACTACTTGACGCACATCCCTTGTGTAGTATCATACAAACAATGATACCGCCCAATAACCTACTTACAGTTAGCCAAGCTGCCCAAAGATTGAAGGTCTCAGAAGAAACAATAAGAAGGTGGATTAGATCTAAAAGCCTTATTGCAATGCGCTCTGGAAGAGAGTTCCTTATTGATGAATGGCATCTGGGCAGTTTTATTCTTACAGGAGGCAAGCCATTATACGAAAATTCTGATTTATTGATGGAATCTGGTTTGGGTTTTCGTGAAGCGTTTGCCGGCTCGCTCTTGTTTGACCAAGCATATTTTAAGGTGGAAAAGCAGTGGGAGAGAATTCAAGAAGATAAAACACAATTTGAAAGAGGTTTGGAAAAACAAAAACTTGGGATTGTGGAGAGAGAGAAGAAAGAGAAAGAATGGTTCCAAAAAATGAAAGATGCAAAAACAACTAACTATTCAGAGTCGTTGTCCCAACGTCCCACAGGGGGTAATTTCCAAAATTATTGGTCTTTGCCCCTGCGAACCTTTTTTATGGACATACACTTCTACTTTGTGGCAGTTGAGGGTTTAAGGAAGGCTGTAGATACTCTTGAAAGGAACATTGGGCAAAAGGACTTCATGTCGCTAATTGACAAATACCGTAGTTCATTGAAGGAGACCAAAAGAATTCGCGGATCCCTAGAGCATCTTGATGAACAGGTTAACAATCCAAAAATAAAAGGCGACCTGGGAAACTTTGATACAAAAGGATTTCATTTCGGTAATAAATATTTCCAGTTTTATATTGAGGACATAAGAAACTTACGTAATGAAATATGTGACTATTTTCTTGGGAAAACACTTCCCGAGAGGCAGGAGTGAGGAAACTGGGGACGAAACTGGGGACGGTCCTCGAAATGGCCCTCAATAAGAGCTATCTAACGGTAACTTTTTTGAGTGCTCGGGTTCTGAAATAATCAGAGCCCAATACTGACTCTTCTGTTTCAAAAAGTTGTGATAAGGGACTTGGATCTTGCTTGATGCCTGCATAGACGAACTTTTCGTAATCTTTTTGAGAACCTGTTGTTTCTCCCACAAGACGGACGATCTCCTGGTCAAGAAACTTTAAAGGAGTCTTTCCTAATGCCTCTCCGAAAGTGCTATACGGATAGGAAAGCGGATCTTTGCTTAAATTATCTCTGACAGGGTTGAGATAGATATAACGCGAAAGTTCGATAAAATACTGGTCATTTTCAACAAGAATACTTTTGTACCGATTCTGAAAAACGGGGCCACAGTGGTGATAAAGATGATTAAAATACATAGCATAAGCAGTCTCGAGCGACGACATAATCTTACGAAGGGGAATCTTTCTTATCTGAATTGAGAGATGAAAATGATTTGGCATAAGAACCATTGCATAGAGGGAATGGTCGAATTTTTCCTTTAGGTTAAGAACCCTCGACAGAAAGAATTCGTAATCTGCCGGTTGAATGAATATTGCTTGTTTATTTATGCCGCGGTTAAAGACGTGACAAAATGAATTTTCAAAAGCAAGTCGTGACCCTCGGGGCATTAGTAATAATATGCCCCAAATTATAAGGATCTGTCAAGCCTTTCCAGGACCGTCCCCATAAACCGTCCCCCATAACGTCCTCCATAATAAAGTCCCCATAAACCAACTCGGTGAAGTATATCAGTCGGGCACAAGCGAGATTACCGGCAGGCTAAATCATAGAGAAAAGGCTTTGCAGAAAGCCATTCCAAGAATAAGAGAACTAATCTCACAGCTGGGCTAGTGGGCGGCGGGACGAGAAAGAGCGCGGGTGAGGGAAGGTCCTCGGTAGCATGCTTGACAACAAGAATAACCCTGCTACAATAGACATTGGCTTGGATTATGGCAGGTAATTTTATATACAGAAGGTTGTACTTTCACTTAAAAGCGCATCTGGAAAGTTCGGAGATATCCTTAATCTTGGGTCCACGGCAGTCTGGTAAAACCACAATTCTCGAGAAACTGCGCGATGATTTGCAAAATACGGGAAAACAGACTGTTTTTTTGAATTTAGATATAATTGAAGATAGGCAATGGTTTTCAAGCCAGCATGCATTAATTGAATTGGTTGAAAGACGGATTGGTCCAGGAAGGGCGGTGGTTTTTATTGACGAAATATCCCGGTTGGAAAATGCTGGACTGTTTTTGAAAGGGTTGTATGATTTGAAATCTGGTCATAAATTTGTAGTTACGGGGTCGGGTTCACTAGAATTAAAGTCTAATATTATTGAACCTTTGACCGGAAGGAAGCAAACTTTTTACTGTTACCCTTTGTCTTTTACTGAGTTTGTGGCGTATAAGCTGGGCTTGGAGACGGCTGATTTTGATGAGGAATATTCAAAAGTGACTCGCGAGTTGGCGACCCAACCACTGAAGCGGCAAAGGCTGGTGGACGAGTATGTAAATTTTGGCGGCTATCCAGGGGTGGTGTTGGCTCAGACCGAAGAAGAAAAAAACCGGATATTACGCGAGGTGTATTTGAGCTATCTGGAAAAAGATATTGGATTGCTGTTGCATGTGGAAAAGGAACAAGCATTTGGGAATTTAGTGAAGATTTTGGCATCCCAGACTGGGAATTTGATTAATAGAGCCGAGCTGTCCGCGACTTTGGGGGTATCGGAGAAGACGGTTGAGAGATACCTATATTTACTGGAGAAAACATTCGTAATAGACGTGGTTAGGCCGTTTTATAGAAATGCACGAAAGGAACTAGTGAAGTCGCCAAAGATCTACTTTGTGGATTTGGGATTTTTGTATATGGCCCAGGGAGTTTTACCCACAATTCAAAGGCGTCCGGTGGGAAATGTATTTGAGAATGCGTGTTATTTGAGAATTAAAGAGTTAGATTTCGTCAGGCCGGCGCAGTTTTGGAGGACTAAGTCGGGGGCGGAAGTAGATTTTGTAGTAGTGTCTCCCAGAACAGGAAATTTAATTCCGGTGGAGGTTAAGATGTCTTCCAAGGGGACTTTCGGTAAAAGTCTGATCAGCTTCATTAGGGCTTATCAACCTGAAGTAGGTTACATTTACTTCCAGAGTGGGGAGGAAAAGGGAAGCGGTAAAACTTATGGGAAGACAGACATAAAGTTTATGCCATATCACTATTTGCCTGAAAAGGTAGTAATGTATGAATAAGTGGGGATTTGATCAGCAGTCCTGGATGTTTATCCTGAAAACTCCGCAGAAATTTTTATGGGGAACGCATTCGAACTTTTTACGCACAAAATTGAGACTGGAGGCTTAGGAAATTCGAATCTCAAGGGTAGAATTGAGTGCCGTGGCCATTTTTTTTAAGAACTCAAGAGTAGGGTTGGCCCTGCCAATTTCAAGGCGAGAGATTACAGATTGTTTAGTACCTATTTTTTTAGCCAACTGGGTTTGAGTCAGTCCATTATTTTTTCTGGCTTCAATGAGAGTATTAATTAGTTCAAATTCCGGTTGAATTTTATCGTATTCGACCTTTACTTTGGGGTTTTTGAGGACCTGCTTTTTGTAATCATTGAAATCAAGATGCTTGCTCATATAACTTATATGCTATACCAACATGGCTTTTCTGTCAAGTGCGGTTTGGAGTTCCCGGGGAGGAGTTTTCTGGGCCTGCTTTTTGAAAGCGTGAAGGAGATAGTAGGTACCTAGGTGCTGAGCGTAGAGAATTCGGACGGCGACTTGGCCAGAAGTCCTAAGCTCATAGATACCTGTTGTGAGTTTTTTAGAATACGGAGGAGGCAAAGATGTACCATGAGTTTGGAGCAGTTCAATTGTTTTGATGGCTTTGGCGAGAGAAGGTTTGTCCAAGCGGCCGAGAAATGCTTTTACAGGGGAGTCTCCGCGTGGGTTGGTGAAGAACTTGACAGGCCAAGACATGAGTCCAGTTTAACATTGTCGTACGATCTGGATGGAACGCATTCGAACTTTTTATGCTCAAAGTGATAATATGTCTTTGTGAATAAAGTTTTGATTACCGGGGGAGCGGGTTTCATAGGGACGCACGCGGCAGATTACTATTTGAAAAACGGTTCCGAGGTAACTGTTTTTGACGACTTCTCAAGAAAGGGTACCCACGAAAATGTTTCCTGGTTAAAGGAACAACATAAGGGGAAAAAGTTAACCATTCTCGAAGGAGATATAAGAACAGTGGGTGTTTTAGACAGAGTAATTAGGAGACAAGACCTGGTAGCTCATCTAGCTGCCCAAGTTGCAGTAACCACCTCAGTAAAAAATCCTCGCGAAGATTTTGAGATAAATGCTTTAGGAACTTTCAATTTATTAGAGTCGGTTCGAAAAAATTCCCCAGAAACGGTAGTTTTATATGCTTCTACAAATAAGGTCTATGGAGAAATGGGAAATATTAAGATCGGAAAGAGAGAGTCGGGCTACTTTTATGAGGACTATCCACACGGAATTGGCGAAAAACAAAATTTAGATTTTCATTCTCCATACGGTTGTAGTAAGGGAGCGGCAGAGCAATACATTCACGACTACTCGCGCATTTATGAGTTAAGAACGATAGTTTTTAGGCAAAGTTGCATATACGGTACTCGGCAGTTTGGTATTGAAGATCAGGGGTGGGTGAGTTGGTTTACGATTGCCTCAATTTTGAACAAACCGATGACGATTTATGGCGACGGATGCCAAGTCAGGGATGTACTTTTTGTTTCTGATCTGGTTGCAGCTTATGATTTAGCATTCAAGAATGTTAATAGAGTCAATGGTCAAATTTATAACGTCGGTGGGGGACCGGATAATTCCTTATCTATTCTTAGTTTACTGAAGATATTGGAGAGTAAGCTAGGGGAAAAAATAGATTTGTCCTATTCAGATTGGAGACCGGGCGACCAGAAAGTTTACGTAAGCGACATATCAAAGATTGGGAAAGATTTAGGCTGGAAACCGAAAGTAAACATTGATGAAGGACTTGCTCAATTAATTGATTGGACCAACAGCAACAAAATACTCGTAAATTCCGTCCTCGGCTGAAAGTTCGATTCCGTCCAGCCGTGAAGTGGTTTGATGTAGTAGCCAGGCACGAAATTTCTCAGCAGGGGTGGGAGGAATCGGACCTCCGTTGGTGGTTTTGGAGACCACCGTCCTACCACTGAACGACACCCCTATACAAGGTAATTATATCGTGAATATCGGCGATTCCCCAAGCCGGAATTTATCAAGACCACCTCTTGCGTGGCGGCAGAGAATATTGTTATTAGAGTACTTTGGGTTACGGACTGTAAGAAATATAACGGAAGAATTATCTAGGATAGGTTAAATTCGCCCTGATTAGTTGTTAATTTTAAATGGGAGGGTAAATGGCATATTCCGAACAGAGAACTTATGAGCGAACGACCGTAGCAACGCATCCGGGGCAGTTGGGCGAAGGAGAGAGTCATCGTGTGTTGCAGAAGAAGGCGATAATTTTTCGAGCATATCAGATTATTTGGTTACTTTTAGGTGTGCTTGAAACGCTTTTGGTTTTTAGATTTTTCTTAAGACTTTTTGGGGCGAATCCGGCGGCTTTGTTTGTTAACACGATTTACGTAATTTCCAATAGATTTCTCCAACCCTTTAGGGGAATTTTCCCGACGGTCTCATTTGAGGGAGCGGTTTTTGAGTGGGTAACAGTTTTGGCAATGATAGTTTACTTTCTGTTGGCATATGGGTTGGTATATTTTTTACAACTGGTTAAACCGGTGGGTCGACGTGATTTGGAGGAAGTTTAGTGGAAAGGAGGTGAGAATAATGGGACTGATATTATGGATAATTTTCGGAGTAGTTGCCGGCTGGATTACGTCGGTAATTGTTAAGACCAACCGCCAACAAGGAATAGTTGGAGACATCGTCTTGGGGATAATCGGAGCGATTATCGGTGGAGCAATTATGAGTGTATTGGGTCAACCCGGAGTCGAAGGTCTTAATCTTTACAGTCTAGCGGTTGCTGTTTTGGGGGCGGTGGTTGTAGTTTTTGCCTACCGCAAACTTCTCTTTTAAGACAAAAGAGAAACGTCAATTAGAGAGGAGGTGATAAGAAAATGGTATCCATGCAAAGAAAAAATAAGGGAAGAGGCGGCAAGAATAGCCGTCGAGACCAAAATCGGCGATCTTCTCGTAGGGACCGGAGGGAGAGGACGGAGTCAGAGCGGCAAGATCAAGACCGAGGAATGAGAGAGAACTGGCCGATGGAGTAAGAGGGATTGCACCTCGGGGCTCGAGAGTTTGCGCGCTTTGTGGGCAAGTAGGCTTCAGCATATTCGAGCCCCTTTCTTTCCTGTGCCCGATCTTTTTCGGTTATCCGATATCTAAATTCTGATAGGCGCGGACAAATGACTATTTTACAATCACCCCTTCGAGCTTTAGTCCTTTTCCCTTTACGGTTCTGAATTTTTCTTCCGAAATGCCAGCCATGACGAGTTTTTTTCTCATTCGCGAGATTGTTTGGTCAATAGCCCAATCAGAATATTTTTCTTGAGACTGGGATCCCCAGAGTAGTTTTGATAATTCTTCTCGGCTCAGTTCATTCTTTTTGGTCAGTTCAATTATTATTCCCTGCTCTGTTGGTGTAAATAAGTCCAAGAGGTTAACCCCATTCCAGATAAGGGAATCTTTTTGAACCTCAATCTCTATTGGTGCTGATTTTTCGGTAAGACCTTTTACCCAAGTACCTATTAATTTGTTGTCGCTTGTAATCAGTCGATGCTCTTTCATATAGGCTAACTCAAAAGTGTAAGGAGGAATTCGCTGTTCAGTGGCGATTGCCTTAAGGATTAACCGTTCGCGTTCTGAGAATCGACCCCACAGATGCTCGAGGGTATTTTTCATTTGTTCGCCCTGAAGGGCGGTGTTAATTGAACCAACTTGAATAACAGTTCTAGCTAAATTCATAAGCAGTCCAAAGACCCCACCACAATAGTCGTATATTTGCTTATTCACATCTCCAGACCTGGGAGATGATTCTTGCGGGGCTTCATAGGTCAGCCAATTGATCGCTTCTTCCTCAGTATAGTAGGGGACTTTAACTAAGGTGTTGTAAATAAGACTCATGTCTGTTTTTTGGGTTCTGCGAGCGAAAAATTCGCTTTCAAAAGCTAAAGACAGAAAGTTAATCGCTCCTAGGGGTAAATCGTGGCGAAGGGCAAAAACGTACTTAATAAAGGCGGCTTTTTCTAAAGAGAAACTATCAAGAATAACGGTTGCTTTTTTGCCTCCAGCGACGATTGATTTAACTCTCGCCTTTATCTCTTCAAAGCGGGTTTCGAGGTAAGGAGAATCCAGGCTAACATCCAAGACCAAAAACTCTCGACCTCCCCATTCTTTATTGAATAACCCCGCTTTAGATTGGAGTTGGATGGCAAAGTCGGTCCTACCGGAATGCGGCATCCATAAAGACGAAACGTTCTCATCTCGCTTAATATAGTCCAAGATTTCCTCGGTTTTTGAAATCGGAATAGGATATCCTGTCAGGAAGAGTTTCACCATGTCAGGATTATATGTCTGACAGAGGATAATTGTCAAGCACGGCCTAGAGGATAATGTAGGATTGACAAACTTATGATAACCGAAGAACAATTAGCTGTGTCGCTAAAAATTGCCGACATTATCGGACAAGGCAAGATCGGGGTGTATGTAAAGTACAAACCGACGGAAGAAGATGATGCTCCGACATATGAACGGTTCATTCGTCCGCCCGGGTCCAGGTCTATCGTTATATCGCCTGAGAGTAAAATCCTCCTCACAAGCGAATACCGACATGAAGATAAAAAATGGGATATCCGTCTGCCGGGAGGAAAAGTCTGCGACAAAATTGAGGACTATATAAAAACCCTTAACTCCGGAACAGATTTAGTCGAAGCCGCAAGAATCGGCGCGATAAAAGAAATAAGAGAAGAAGCCGGAATTGAAGCTCGCCGGGTTGATTTTTTTGAGATGGCGACAAGCGGCGGGTCTACCGTTGACTGGAATCTTTATTATTTTGTCGTGCAAGACTTTACAGTTCTTCCCACCCAGCAGCTGGAGCAAGAAGAAGATATTAAAGTCGGTTGGTATTCTATCGATGAAGTAAAGGAATTATGTTTATCGGGAAAAATGGGCGAGAAGCGCAGCGTCGCCGTACTCCTAGAGTACCTCCATTCAATCGGAAAAATATGATCAAGAGAGAAAATCATCCGAAACTTGCCTCGTACATGATGCTTGAGAAAGATAACAAAGTCTTAATGATAAGAAGGTGCAACACCGGTTGGCACGATGGCGATTTTACTTTCCCGGCAGGCCATGTAAAAGAGGACGAATCGGCCATAGGTACCGCCATTCGAGAGGCCAAAGAGGAAATCGGGGTTGACATCGATCCAGGGGACGTAGTCCTCGTTCATGTTGTTCATCGTCGATATAGAAAAGAGGATAACGGTGAATATGTGGATTTCTACTTTAAGACAGTCAAGTGGAAGGGGGAAATTACTCTCGGAGAATCGTGCGACAAGGCGGAATGGATATCTGTTAGTGGTTTGCCGGAAAATACAATTTCCATTGTCAAAACGATTGTAAATGAAATCGCCAATGGAAAGTTATTTTCAACACACGGGTGGTGAAGGATTGAAAGTTTGTTTGCGGTCTTGGGCGTTTCGGGCGGGCTATCGGTAGAAGCGGTAAATAGGCAGCCTTGACGCGGATTTGTCATTCCAAAGGCAAGAGGGAGAGGGATCTTCCAAGTTGGTTGAGGCGAGCCAGTTTCCACCGCGAAGCGAGGCGAGCCCGCTTCGACCGATACGGATCGAGGCGAGCGTGTCAGTAACAGTGAGTAAGAACATACATGTTGTTGTAATTAGCTGCAGTAGACTAAGGAATGAAGGGCTTCTGGGTCGTATTCGTGATCAACAAGAAGGCCGTCGGTATAAGTACAAAAATCATTTGCGACTGGGGCAGTTACGGTGATCTTTTCTTCGCTGGCGGGTGGATGAAAGCTTAGTCTGTAGCAGTGTAATAAAAAGCGGCTATGAGTAAAAGGCGAACCATACTGCCAGTCGGCGACGATTGGTAATCGAAGATGAGATAAATGAGCTCGTATTTGGTGGGTTCGGCCAGTTAAAAGTCGAACAGAAAGTAGAGTAAAGGCGTTCTCGCGTTCATCTAGGTATTGGGCAATCGGACTAAATCCGGTGGCGGAAATTTTACCTTCTTCTTTGTCGATTTGGCCTTTGATCATGGGCGCTACTACCCCCGCCACTTTTGCCCATCTTCCGCCTACTAACGCAAGATAATTTTTCTCAATCATTCGCTGTCTAAATTGATAAGCCATCCTGGCTAGACCTCTTTTTGTAAGTCCGAAAACAACTGCTCCGCTTGTCTCTCTATCTAAAAGATGAGCCGGGCTAAGATTACTATTATCTGTTGCCGATCTTAGGACTTCTGTTAGGCTAACATCATACCCCCAGCTGGGAGTCATAGGAATGCCAGAAGGTTTATTTACGCACAGTAGATCATCATCTAAATAGAGGATAAACGAGTCTAATGCCGCCTCAATTTCGGCTGCAATTTCCCGTGATCTTTGGTCTCTTTCACTCATATTAAAAGGACACGAAAAGAGAAAGATACCATATTTCTCAATAAATAAAATAGCGGAAAGTACTGCTTTTTAACGCGTTCAGCCATAGAAAATTATAATCTTGGCGAGAGTTTACCTCGATAAGCCAATAACTGCGAATTTGGACCCTTATTGTCTGACGCTTGGCTGACTTGTAAATACAAAGATCAAATAGTATTATCGCCATAAATGACGACTTCACAGCTTCCTGCCATTAGTGCTGCTTTAGCGAAAGAACGAGTCAGAGGCGAAATACGACTTGGAGACCCACTTCTGGAAATTGTTGAGGTAGCCTTTCCTCCCATTATTGGAAGATTGTGCCAGAGATTAGCCGAAGGGATGACTGATAAGGAACTAGTGGAATGGCAAACGGACAGGGGGAGGTTGAGGGAGTACGGTGATTTATTACGGCAATTAACAATGGACCAGTTAAAAAGAGATCCGGGTCTAATTACTGAAATCACAAGGCTTTGGGAGCTAGTCACAGAGTTTCTTGAAGATAAACTCCCCTCACCGCCAATCAAAAGAACAGAGTCCGACCTTGTCTTGGACATGGCCATTACAGAATTTTGGAACTATTTAGATGTCATTATGGCAAACCTTGCCCTGTTGGTACCGAGTGGGGAAGTGCCTGTGGAAGTTGATGGAACGTTCTAGCGCTGCCCACTAAGCTAACGCTCTTATCTTTAGATATCGCTCCAAGATCACCACTAGGGCGTTTGTCCAACCGAAGCCGGCCTGGTCTTTATAATGGAAACTACCTCCGGTATCACCGGTTAAGCCGTTAATTTTTTCCGGTAGTGTTTTGTATTTTTTGTAATACTTTGCCAGTGTAGAGAGTATATCTTTCATTACCTTCGAAGCCTGTTCGGCATTACCATTTTTTACTAGTCCTGCCAAGGCAAAATATTCCAAAGGTGCCCATATATTTGGATAATCCCATTGCTTTGGTTTAAAAAGATCATTTATCCTCGGGAGGACGATGGGCGGTAGGTTAGCTTTATCAAGCAAGGCCGCAATTTGGGCGGAAACTTTTTTGGGCGGGGCTGAATTTTTGGTTGCGGTTGTCAACCCAAACGGTGTTTTAAAACTCGGTAGGTAGTTATTAACCAGGGCGGCTTGTTCTTCTGAGGCGGCTCCCGTCCACAGCGGCATAAAACCGGTCAAACCAAAGTAGTCGGTATTTTTCCGTTTAAGGTCCAGATCATAATCAAAATAGTAACCACGCTTGTCATCCCATAAATATTTATTCATTTGAGCTTTCCTTGTCTTTGCCGCCGCTAACCAATAGTTTTCCTCTTTTTTGTTTTTGAACATACGCGCCACTTCGGCAAAATCAACTTCATATTTATACAGGCAACTGTTGAGCATTACGGACAAAAACCGTCCGGCCCGACTGCCATATTGGCGGGTGCAGTCCATGCCGGATTCGGCTTCGGCGGCATAGCCATCGTTGGCGACATCCCTGTCGCCAAAGTGGCAAAGGACAGTTCCATCCACTCGGTGATTTGCAAAACGAACAGCGCACCCGATAGCTTCCTGGGCCGTCCTTGTCCAAACACAGCGGTATTCTTCCTTAGCCAGTTTAATTTTTTGCAAAAGCCACTTTTTGTCTTTTGTTTCTTTGAAGACATCCAGAATCATTGTCGTTAAGAAAGGCGGCTGCGATCGGCTTAAGAAAGTAATATCCGCCTCGTTGGGTATAAAACTAAAGAGCTTGAATAGGTAGTCAAAATTATCAACTTGCGCCCGAGCCAGATTAATAAGTTTTTTATTACCAGACGACGTTAACGCTTTAATGATCAAGAGTGAATCCCAGTAAAACAATCGTTCAAGGTGAGCATTTTTGTTTGACTTCTTGGTGTTGGGAGCGACAAAAGGATAGGGGAGATATATCTGGCCAGAATCCTTGTCAAAAGTCAAAGAAGGTTTTTTGGGGTTAACTTTCTTTGTCGGGTAAACCGTTAACCTTTCCCAATCCGAAGCATAAGCCAGAAGGCTCTTAAGCGAGTCAGAAACCATTATAACTTATAATATAGACCAAATTTCCATGATTGGCAATCATTTGGGCCTTTCTAGTGATATAATCTGCCCAGTCTACCGCTGCCCATAGTAATGAGTGCGGCATATTCTAATACCCCTTTTCGGACCTTGAAAAAGGTCCATTTTTATTGTCAACACCTCTTGGTTATTGTCGGCAATTCGCGCCTGCAATAGCGTTTTTATCGTGCTTCTTTTTTGAAAAAGGCCGTCGCGGCCTTGTTGTTTATAAAGAAGCAGACGCACATTTAAAAAAACGTCCTACTAATAAAACTCCTTTGTTTCGCCCTATGGGCAGAAGAACCTATCAGGCAGACTCTTTCGGAGAGAGTCTCTTTAGGTTTTTCTCTCTGTAGGGTGAAACTCGGGGCCGGTCGATTGAGGATCGGTCCCGGAAAGGAGTCATATGATCACCCAAATCCGCCGGGCTAGCCGGCTGCTCACGGCCATGGCGGTCGTGAGCTTGTTGTTGGGGGTGGCCACTCCGGCCATGGCAGCCGGAACCACCCCCCCGAGGGCGGTCCACCCGCAGCTGGGGAGCTGCGGGTGGTGGGAATTCTGGTGCGTCGAAGAGACGCCCACTCCCACCTCGCCCCCGCCGGCCTCCCCACCGGCGGTCCCCGTCCCGCCGGCTCCTCCGCCGGCGGCGACAGCGAAAGCGTCACCGCCGGCGCCGACAAGCACGGCAGCACCGACGCTGGTGCTGCGCCCCCGTCCGGGGGCTCAGCGGCCGATGGTCGGCCGCATGACGACAGCGCAGCTGGTCGGGCTGCGCTGGGCGATGAAAAAATATGGATGGTCGGCCGTGCCCGGGGAGGCAGGGCCGATCAGTCTTGCGCAGGTGGAAACGGAGATCCGCCTGCGTCCGACCCCGACCCCCCGGGAGACGCCACCCCCGGAGGGGAAAAATTTCCAATTTGCCGTACCGGCCCGGTACGGTAAACCCCAAGACTTTTGCCCGACTGTCTATCGGGCATTGTGGCGGGGCGGCATCGAAGGTGACGGCGGTGACCCCGGCGCCGTCACCTTCTGGCGGGAAGTCTGGCATGAGTACATGCCAGACTTCTCTGGCGAGGGACTGAACTGGTCTCTCGACAAGGCGCTCGCGTTCTTGCGGGCGTACTGCCAAGACCAGTTCGACGTCGTCGAGGAGCCGGACCTCGACGCTCTTGAAGACGGGGTAACGGGCGGCGCCGTTACCGTCCGGCGAAAGTGGGTGGATCGGGACTACACCCACTTCGGTCCCGACGGGGTCCTGCTGCGCGCGGCGCAGCGGATCCTTTGGATCGGGACCGGGCTCGTCATCGTCGGGACAGCGGCGATGTCGGGCCAGCCCGAGTTCGCGCTAGTGGGGGTCTATGTCCTTTCCCACTAGCGCAGTAGGACGAAGGACGGGTTGAGAATTGGCGAATCTCAACCCGTCCTGCGATTTTTATAATCAAACCCTTTTAAAATATGCAAAAAAGCGATTATTTTGAATATTAACTGTAAGTCTAGTAAGATTCGCACCATGAAGGAGCAAGACTACCTTATTGAAGCTATCACTAATTTTCTAACGCGCGTTGAACAGACAGGGAAGAAAGAGAACTACAAGGCTCTTATCGAAGTAATTCGTTTTTTACTGCAAGAAGAAGGAAGAGAAATGCTACTTGATGTGGCAAACTCAGCTGATCGACTTCACCAAGCTCTTACCGAGGAGGGAATAGACCAGCTACGTTCTTATACCAGAGATTTAGCCACGCTAACTTTGAGGTCAAGACGAAAAATACCTCCGATAGACTCTCTTATTGACAAGGGAACAGCAACGGAAATTTTTTATAAAGTTTGTCGGACTCTCGCTGGTGACGATCAGCTGGACAGGAATAGCCCGTTTGTTCGCTATGAGTTTGAAAACGGGGGAGAGACAACCAGACAAAAGGCCACCGCCTTCTTGTTGATTTTTTACGGTTTAGCTATTTCCTCGAAAATTAGAGACCTTAAATTGTTCCGGCAAGAAGTTTCGTTGGCCATTTATGATTACCTTAGTCGTTCGGTGTGGACAGAGGCAAGACCGTGGCACACGGCCGTTACGGAGGATAGACAAAGAATTTGTGCGAGCAGGTCTTCGAGTCGATAGTATGGTTATGCTGCCAAGAAGTACTGTAAAGAGTAATAAAGTTATACAGAGAATCTAGCCAGAAAAAGTTTTCACGAAGACCGAAGGAAGAGCGAAAGAGGGACTAGAAAATTTCTGCAGAATCCTTAGTCAAATGCCTCTTCTATAAACAAACCCAGAGTGACGAAAATGTGCCGTCGATCATCCTCGGATAAGTTTTTAAAAGCTCCTTTGCCTTTTGCGATGCGCTCTCTGAGTCCCTTGTTTGTTAAAATATTAGCTACGATATCAAACTCATCGGCATTATTGGTCAGCAGTTGTCCCGTATCTCCGCGATCAGAATCTATCAGCCTGTCACGGCTGACCTGCGAACAGAGGAATTGTAGATAGTCAACCAGAAGAATATCTAAGAGGGACACAAACTTCGCCTGGTACTTGAGGGGTAAATCAAGAAGGATTCTAATGGCATCCGGTCTTTTTATATCGATATTTTCCAGAGCGTTGTCGACAATTTGGCGAAGCGAATCCTCGGAGTTTGCAAAATAAATAGTCGGTGGAGTGGAGTACTCTTGTAAACTTCCTAAGGCGGATAATTTAAGTAAATTAGTAAGTCTGCAAGAAACTTTTGATTGTAACCTTGCTCGCCTTAGGATTTCAGGTAAGATAGACAAAAATCGTGCAACCCTCATTTTGTCTCGCCCTATTGTTGCCACGGGTAGTCCATGCGCTTCGAGCGCTTGCCTTATTTCATAAATTTCTCGCAGGTCAACTCTTTCGATGGTCATATTTTGGTGTTTCGTTTGCTCATCTGCGGCTTGTTGCTTTTCTTTTAGAAAGATTTCGTTTTTTCCGAGCTATCTTCAGAGCATTTTTTTCTTTTTGTTTTTGCCTTACTGTTTCGGCCATGGCCGCTTCATCGGCCAATTTAAGTAGTCTCCTTTTTCTTGCACTTTGTGATTTATTCCTTTTTTGCCGTTTCCTTGGGGCTTGAGTATTTTCCTTATCTTGGTGATTATGGTCCGCTTTATCGTTTGGACTTTTGCCTGTCGTTTCGCAGACTCTTTTTCCTCGGGTTGCGCCAGAGCCGCTAAATTTGACGGTCAAATCCCTGCTTAGTGTAGTAGGACGAGTATCTCCTCGCGAAGAAGCCCAAACTATACCGTCGCTACTTCCGTTTACTCGTACCCAACAATCCAACCCGCCGGTTCTGATTAGATAGTCAGCTAGAGTCATTTCTAACCTATCAACCTTGTCTTTATATTCGTTCCAACTTGCGAGAACGGCGTTGATACTGGCTATAGCCTCTGAGGCTTCGGCAACTGATATTTTTGTTACCGCTTTATTGGGTGTGTTAAGCGGTGACATAAAATCTTGTTCGTGACCTTCTAATTCGAGCCATTCACTAACTTCACCGCTTCGGATAATGTAGTTGACAAGAGTTAATCCGTAACCCTTTGCCCGATCGCAAATCTCCTTCCACTCTTTAGCAATATTTTCCATTGCTTCAATGGCGGCGTTAGCCTCAACAAAAGTAATCCCAAAATACATCTCGAAAGGCGTTGGTTTATAACCATTACCCTGAGCACCTTGCTCCTGTTTTATTTCGGATTTTACTCTTTCTCGACCTGTCATATTTATTTAGATTTATAGAAACTAGGCTATTTTAGCGCTAAATTTTGAAAATGTTAGAGAACGGGTCCGGTTGGCAAAGCCGAACCCGTTCTCCCTACCTGCTAGGGCGCGGGAAAGGGCGGCGGTGCGCGAAGCGCCGCCCAGAGGAGCTCCGCGGCCGCCGGGGCGGCGGCGCGGAGAGCGGTCCACGTAATCGTGACCGCCACACCCTCGGGCATCAGGGCCACGATCCCTACGGTCGTGACCCCAATGATGGCAACCGCCCCCACGGCCGCCATTACCTGGGTTGCCCCGTCCCCAGGTCGGGTGATTTGAACGGCTCCGTCGTTAAAAACGAGGAGCCACTCGGGGCAAAATTGGCGGATATACGAAATCCAATCCGCCAATGTCCCAATGGCGTTCCCGGCCGCCCCAGCCGGGAGTAACCGGGGCCAGATATTCTCGTCGGTGAGCAGTCCCGACGAGAATCGGACCCGCCCGCCTTCGAGGCGGGCTTTGGTCATCCAGATAACCGCTGCGATGACCACGGGGCAGGGTACCTTGCCCTGTTCGCGGTTCGCCCACCAATTTGGGGCAGGTGGGGCGATCCCGGAAAATTTTTGGCTGGATAGCTGGTCCAGCCATTCCTGGGTGGTGTGGCATTCACCACCCTTGACGCAGAACCTGGCTTGCCCGGCCAGGGCTGCGTTGAGGACGATCACCAGCCTGCCCGTGGGGCTGGTGTTGGCCCAGTCCAACGGGGCGGTTGGAACTGGTGCCGGCGATGGGTTCGCCGACGGCGTGGCCGTCGGCCCCGGAAGTGTGCCCCTCGTCGGCGCCGGCGGGGGTGCCAACGGGGCGGGGGCAGCCGGTGGGGAAGCCGGCTGGGGTGGCGGGGTGGGCGGCGGCGGCGGCGCACCAGAACTCCCACCACCCGCAGCTTCCCAGCTGCGCCTCTCCCGCCCTTGGGGGAGTGGTTCCGGCTGCCATGGCCGGGGTGGCCACTCCCAAAACGAGGCCCAGCGCCGCCATGACGCCGAGCAAGCGAACGAATTGGGTGATCATAATTGCTCCTTTTCGGGACCGATCCTCAATCGACCGGCCCCGAGTTTCACCCTACAGAGAGAAAAACCTAAAGAGACTCTCTCAGAAAGAGTCTCCTTGATAGGTTCTTCTGCCCATAGGGCGAAGTAAAGGAGTTTTTTAAATTTCCTAGCAAGTAGTTTTAAAAGTGCATATCCTTCACCACTTAAAAACAACCCCGCGAAGCGGGGTGTCCTAGTGGGTAAAAGATTAAAGATAAGAAACCGCCTCTTTGTGCGTTTGGAAAGATTTGGTTAAGAAATATTCGGTTGATTTTTGGGGCCAGACTGAAGCGGTTGAAGTAAACAATTTAAGCAGGCCGAATTTTAAGGAAATCCGCCTTATATTGGGCATATCACCCAGGTATGGGTAGGCTCGATTCTAAGGCTATAGGCCTATGATGTCAAACAAAACTCGGCTTCCCGCGCCTTATGTAAAGAAGAAGCCCCCTTCCATCGGCTATAATATTTTTAACGTCAGGCCCCTTAGGGACCCCAAGAACATGTTACTAAACAGCGAAAATCAAATCTTAGATGGTAAAACAATACTAATTTTCCATTTCCGGGTGGGCAAAACGGACGGGGTTTCTTTGGAGATCGGCGCCTGGAAACAAATCCTTAAGCAGCAAGGCGCAAGGGTATTGCTTTGTGCCGGACCGCAGAGTATCGGGGCAGATTTCACTATCAAACTATTTGAGAATCAGTTAGAACCCGTCATTTATAAGCTAGACGAAGAAGCTTTTGGGGGTTTTAAAAAGTACAAAAACGAGCAGGAATTTACATCCGATTTTGTGTGTTGCGAAACTACCCTAGAAGAAGAATTTTCTACCGTTATCAAAACTGCCAATCCGGACTTTATTCTTGTCAGTAATGTTTTATCTGTCGGAGAGAACTTGCCCGCGGCCATGGCTTTAGCTCGGGTTATAACACGCAAGAAGATTCCCACCTTAGTTATCAATCACGATTTTTGGTGGGAGAACGATAGGTATGCTAAACCCTCATGTCGCATGGTAAGCAAAATCTTACAAACTTTCCTTCCTCCTGTTGCTACACATATGAAGCATTGCGCCATCAATAGCCTTGGACAACAAGCTCTAAGGGAAAGAAAAGGTATCCATGCCAATATCTTGTATGACACTTTTGATTTTGGTTTACCCCCGCCGCCTGAAAATCCTAAGATAAAAGAATTTTTGACCAGAAACGGGGTGACCGGTGGCGATCTTGTCATTCTTCAGCCGACCCGGATTGTTCGGCGCAAAAACATCGAGCTGGCTATCGATTTTACCCGCCACCTGACAGACGCACTGAATGCTTTAGAAAAGAATTTAACTTTGTACGACGACCGGATATACAATCCCCAGATAAATAAAGTGGTGTTACTAATGGCAGGTTATGCTGAAAAACGCGATCGGTGGTATTTAAAACTGCTCCTAAGATATGCCAAAAGACAGCAAGTTCCTTGTGTCTTAATAAACGAACTTTCCAGCTGGCATCATTCCCAAGATAACGCTTTTTGCTCGCTGCTGGAAGTTTATCGCTATTGTGATCTGGTCACATATCCTAGTGACTATGAAGCGTTTGGCAACCAACTCTTGGAAGCAATTTATAGTCGAAAACCGGTGGTTGGTTTTGAATACCCTGTCTTTAAGGTAGACCACAAACCAAAAGGGATTAGAATTATTAGTCTTGGTGACAAGTTAAAGGTGGACGGAAAGAGCAAGCTGAATAAGCTACCGGAAAAGGTGCTGGACCGAGCGGCCAGTGATTCAATTAAGCTCTTGGCGGACAGATGGGCATATAGGGAATTTGTCCAGCACAATTTTAAAACAGCTGGCAAATATTTTTCATTTAAAAACGCCCGGATGATTTTTCTTGGATCTTTCAACGCTTTAAAGAAGGATAATGAAAAATCTCCCGACGGTCCGACTAGCCGGACCTCTAAAACGAGAGCTACTTCCAGACAACCGGTCCAATCACGGCAAACGCCAAAGGCGATGAGGTGAACAATAAATAACCTTAAACTGTCCGAAGACTAGTAGTATTTACTGATGCTTCTTAACAAACTAAGCCAAGATGGTGCCTAGTTAAAGGCTGGATCTATACAACTTGCGCTAGACGTATATATAATTTAGTGCGTGAAACCGACTTCTTTGCGCGACAAACTCGTTTTCCTTTATGGAGAGGAAAAAGGAGCGATAGCGGCTACTAGGCTTGAAAAACTCCTGCAAGAAAATAAGATTGAGACAGAAGCTACAGGAAAAAATCGTTGGGACGAAAAGGATATCGCTCTTGTAACTTACGCTAACTCATTTGGGGAAAAAGGCACTTTGCCGCTTAAAACTCTGTATAAGTTTCTTCAAAAATATATTGGAAATAAGTTAAATATCATTCATATTCTACCGTTTTATCCGTACTCTTCAGATCGGGGATTCTCTATTATCGATAGTTACCAAGTAAATAAACAGTTCGGCCGTTGGGAGGATATTAAGAAAATCGCCGAGAATTATAGGCTAATGGCCGATTTGGTGGCCAACCACGTTTCTGCCAAATCTAGATGGTTTAGGGAATTTCTAAAAGTAAATAAAAAATATCAAGATTACTTTATCTGGTTTACCAAAGAGAATCTTCCATCCCCGGAACTGTTAAGCAAGGTTAGACGCGGTCGGGCCACTTCGGTTTTAACCCCGTTTGAAACCAAAGAAGGCTTACGCTACCTTTGGACGACTTACAGTGTCGGGGACACCAGTGACCAAATTGATCTAAATTACTGCAATCCGGAGGTACTTTATGAGGTAGTTGCGATCTTATTAAACTTACTTAAAAAAGGAGTGAGACTGATAAGACTTGACGGAGCCGGAGGCTTATGGAAAGAGCTGGGTACTATCTGTAAACATCTTCCCAAAACCCATGAACTGATCAAGATTTTGCGGATAGCTATTCAGGAAACTTGTCCCACGGCGATAGTTTTTACAGAAACTACCACCGCCACCTATGAAGAGCGAATAAAGTACCTATGTGATGACGAGGCGAGTGTTATCTATAATTTTGATATCGCCCCTTTGATTTTGTATTCTTTTTATACTTCTTCCGCGGTAGATTTATCGAGCTTTATCAGACGGTTAAGGCTACCGAGCAGTCAGTGTACCTACTTTAATATCCTGGATATTCACGACGGCATAAATGTTTATTCTGTAAGCCACATTCTGGGCGAAGACCAAATGAAGGTGCTCTACGACGAGGTTTCAAAAAGAGGTGGTGAATTTTCTTACCGTAACCTTCCCAATGGCGAAAGGGGAGTTAAGGAAATGCATATTACCTGGTGGTCAGCTATCAACAAAGAAGGGGACGAGCGATTTGAACTGCAGCTGCGAAAATTTATTACTTCCCGAGCAATTGCCATGACACTGGCCGGTATCCCGGCGGTTTATTATCTATCCCTGTTCGGGTCCAAAAGCGATGTTAGTGCTTACAAAAAAACAAAACATGGGCGGGATTTGAATCGGACGAATTTTTACTTTGCTAAACTGGCGGCGAAACTAGCTAATAATAAAAGTCGAGAGTTTAAAGTGTTTAGTGCCATGATGGACCTAGTTGAAAAACGGAAGGGCTACAGGGCTTTTCATCCTAGCGCTCCTCAAGAAATTCTTGATTTGGATCCGCGGGTTTTAAGCCTTGTCAGGGGTGAGGGTAAAGACCGAGTGATTGCTCTTTTTAATTTCTCCGCCGATAGAATTGAGTTAAAATATTTAGAGAAAAATTACGCCCTAAGGCCGTATGATTTTATTTGGCAGGTTCTATAAAAAGTGAAAATTTGCATCGCTCATTTTAGGGTGGGGTTAACAGACGGTGTTTCGTTGCAGATTGACGAGCGAGCTAGGATATTAAGGCAGCTTGGCCACGAAGTTTTTTTTATCGCGGACAATAATTCTCTCGGGGCGGATCTGGGAATTCCCTTTTTAAATTACAAAAGAAACATCACCATTAAAAATATTCAAGAGATTGCTTTTAGTAAGAAAGAAACAAGGTCAGTTAATAACGCGACGATCGGACGAATTGCTTATGACATCGAATCGAGGCTTAACCGTTTTTGGGGGCAAACTAACTTTTCACTTATTTTTGTTCACAATATTTTCTCGCTGCCGGTCTGTTTGCCGGCGACGATCGCCTTTCACAATTTCTTGAAAAAACATCCGCAGATAAAAGCGATCGGTGTTAACCACGATTTCTATTGGGATCCGTCAAGGGTGGAAAAATTTAAGACGACAGATAAAGTAGTCAAGCATATTTTAAATACGTATTTTCCTCCCACGTTACCAAATTTGCACCACACCGTTTTGAGCACTTGGGAGCATGACCAGCTAAAGAGACGTCGGAAAGTCGAATCTGAAATTATTACTGATACTTTTGATTTTGACCAAAAACCTTGGGGCAAAGATGTGACAAATGAAGCCTTTCTTGACGACTGCGAAATTGACAATAACAAGCTGGTATTTCTATTGGCTTCCCGGATTAGGGCGCGCAAGGGGATTGAGTTCGGGATTCAGTTTACCGCCAGTTTCAACAAGGTTTTAAAACAAAGGGTGCCAGGGAAATCGGCGGTTCTTGTATTGCCTAACGATTTTTCGGAAGCTGAATCGCATTATATCCACCTCCTGAAAGAAAGAGCTAAGCAGCTAGGGGTCGAGATAAAGTGGATTCAAAACCTAGTTGGGTCTGAAAGAGAAAAGAAAGAAGGCCTAAAGAAATATTCTCTTTGGGATACGTATGTTTATGCTGATGCTATTCTCTATCCAAGTATATGGGAAGGCTTTGGTAATCAGTTACTAGAGGCATTCTTTGCTAAAAAGCCGGTTGTTTCAATCGAGTATCCGGTATATAAGACAGACTTCCGGCCGGCAGGATTTAAGGTGATCACGATGGCTGATCATATTACCCTGGACAAGGATGGTTTAGCAAAAATTGCAGAAAAAGAGTGTAATGAGGCTGCGATAGAACTTGCTAATCTGCTTGAAGATACGTCAAAATGTAAGGCCATTGTTGAGGAAGACTTTGAAATAGGGAAGAAAAAATTCAACACCAAGGTCCAGTTAAAGAAATATTTAACTGAGAGATCGGAAAGGTTTATTAGGACCAATGGCGTTAAAAGTCATATATCACCACTTCTTTTATCCGGTAGCCTTATTGCCAGTGGGGTACCGATGTCTCAGGCATATGGTTTGGCTGAGTCAATAATCAGTTACGTCCCAGAAGAGGGGATAGATAAGAAAGAAGTATTCTCCCTTTTTATAAGTCAACTTTCCGGCGAGGTTAGAGAGAGATATGTTACCCTCGGTATGGTAAGAGAATTTCTTATCTCACCCCGTAGCAGCAGCCCTTTGTTTATTTTTATCGGTGGTTTGGCCGGGAAGACGACTCTAGCTAACTATATCGTTCAACAGCTTAACATTAGTCAATCAATTGCCTTTGATAACGAGAAATATCATCTGGCTAAACCAGGAGAGTCCGAGCCTTATCTTTGGAAGGCAACTTATGAATCAGCATCTGGTTATATAAAAACCGTTAAGGCGTTGTACCCCTCGCTTCTTAGTATGATTGCACGAAATATTTTTGACTATGGACGATATAAAAAGTGGTGCTATTTATGGGAAGGAATTTATTTATGTTCTGATATTGTTCGCTGTTTGCAAGAAAAGTTCGATAAGATCTATTACCTGAGTATCTTTAATCTGCCGGAGTTTGAAGATATTAAAGCTCAATATGTAATAAGGTGGCAGCGAGAACTGGGCACCGAAAAGCTTCAAAAGCGAAAAAACATTATCGATAAATACCTAAACAATGTCCAAGCCATAAGAAGCCGTATTCAGGATAATTTAAACCCCATAGCCTCCTTTGTAATTGAAAGTTCAGTTATCGAAGAAAGACTATCTATCTTTTACGCCCTTTTGTGTCAAAGGCTAAAAACTATCGCCGACAAGGAAATGCCTGGCTGGATTGAAAAAGTTGTTAAGGATCCGAAGATGGTCGCCCAGTACCGTCAGTTTCTCTATGAAGAAGACATTGTCGTAAAACCAGTAACCCAGGCAGCCACTCCCATACTATAGGAGAAAAGGAGACCCCTTACAAGGGGATGTATAAGTCAATGACTTATGCGACATTCCTCCTTTCTCAACAAAGTACCCCAGTGGGCTTTTCAGCTCCAGCGAGTGGTGTCTTCTTTTGGTGTTGTAATAGATATTCCATTCTGATAACTTTTGGTTAAAGACGGATTTGTCGTGGATGGTGTCCAGGTTGTAGTCAATAAACTCTTCCTGGAGTGTCCGATTGTACCTTTCGATAAAGGTATCGATCTTAGGACAGCGGGGGTAGATAAACAGATGGGGTATGCCATCATCTTCTAACTGCTTGTCAAATACCCCTAGGTTTTCTGAACCATTGTCTGACTGCCAGACTCTGATATCGCCCGGGTAGACAGACTTGAACCGGTAGTAGAAATCTTTCATGTTGGTTGAGGTAATACGCCGATAGTTTAAGGTTAAGGCAAACTTCATCCGGGCGTCGATGGCACTCATGAAGTAATCTTTAACACCATCGGTTATTCTCTCGACCGTATCGCTTAAGATATGACCATCGCCCTCGGGGTGGGGTGAGTACCTGATACGCAGCCGCTTCTTCCTCTCGACTTTGTTCTGTGCCCACTTAGAGTTGGGGTCGTGATAACACTTCCCCTGTTTTTGGAAGAAGAAGTGGTGTCTTCTGATGATGTTGCCGATGGTGGAGACAGACACGCTTGGTATGCCTAACCTGGCACAGTGGATATCTAAGTCAGGTTTTAGTTTCTCTTTACCCACTCCCGGGTGAGCCTCTCTTTCCCCGGCGATAAAGTCAATAATTCTCTGGTCAGTTACCGGAGTTCTGGTGGTGTGGGGTCTGGTAGTAAGAGGAGCCAGAGAGGAGAGCTGACCACCAGAGTTACCCAGTCGTCTCATCCAGCGGCTAATGACCCGTCTATCAGTCCCAAAGGCTTCAATGGTCGCTCTCTCCCCATAGGCTTGATAGAAACTAATGATCTTCATCCTCTGTTGGGCTACCTCACTTTGGTCAAATCTTCGTAGTGACCGAAGCATTTTCATCACCCCCTTTGATCTGCCTATTCTAGTGTATTTAAGGGGAGATCTGGTGAAGTGGATCACTTAACTGCCAATGTCGCAAATGTATCTTAACTTATTCAGAGGAGGCCTTCCAAAGGGTCGGTATTTGGAAGAAGGCTGGTCAATCTAATAGGGCTTCAGTTTGATGATTTCTAATTCGGGTGGTAGTATACGAACCATGGCCGGTCTTCCAGACTATCTTGATGAGTTTTTTAATTCCGTAATCCCAGAAGACGAAAAAGCGAAACAAATAATGGTTCGGGTATTGCGAGCGGCAAGGTATTTAAGCGACACAGACAAAAGTGAACAGCTGGTCGCCAATATAGAATTAGCCGCGCAACGAATCAATCAAATGATTAAGGGCGAGATGGTGCCTCCAGCTCATGGATATCTTACGAAACATTTCATAAAAAAGGTAAAGGAAGCAAAAACGGCTGGGACAGGGGAAGAATTATTTACAAACGGGTTTACCCCCGAAGTGGCTCAGACGGTTCTTGGAACAATACTTGGACTGAAAGGCAATGATGGCCAAGTGGCGGCTGACATTAGACGAATTTTTAGTCTAGGTGATAGAGCGACCGAATTCGATGCGGCCAAGCTATTGGTTTTTGCTTACGCTCTGTCAGTTTTACGTATTTTCCCTTCTGACGCTGATCGGCCAGGTATTTTTGTTATCGCCTGTCGAGCAGTTTTGGATAACATTCCAGCCTTTACAAAGACTAGAGGAGTTGTGAGAAAATTGGTTGGTGACTTTATAGGGATGGAGCACGAGGTCACGGACGGCATTCCAATTTAGATCCCATTTCATACCTTAACTTCGAGCTTTCTTTACGCAGCGCTATAAACGTGTGAACCGGTCGTGGCTTCGCTCAGGATTTCCTATCGAGGTACTATTTTAGCTTTGATAGCTCTTTATGCGGGGTATATTTGCGGCACTTCTTGCAGAACTTCTTTAGAGTTAGTTTATCCGGGGTATTTATCTTGTTTCTCTGGCTGATATAGTTTTGCGACTTACAGGCAGAACAAACAAAAGCCATAATTTGTCGGTTTCCGGCTTTAGCCATAGTGGAGCTATTTTACCCCGAGAGAGCGGAAGATGTCTATGATGTGTATGGGTCACATACATTTGAGACAGTGGCCTTTCTGGGACAGAAATTGATAGGGTGTCAAAAGGTTAAGTCCAAAGTGGGGTCTGACCTGGTTGTA
>Ga0075743_114_pt1 | contig 27579 bp, 24 predicted proteins | sample RifGroB1_FD_68435 | JGI IMG/M metagenome (GOLD analysis project Ga0075743, IMG submission 68435) | Microgenomates bacterium GW2011_GWB1_44_8
GCAAGACTACTGAGAATCTCCTTACCCCGCATCGGGTCCAGAGAGTCCCAACCGCGAGCGGCCAGCTTCTCTTTGATCTCGTTGCGGGCGGTCGTGGCTTCTTCGTAGCTGAGGTTGGCGATACCGCCACTCAGGTAAACTACCCTTCTCATTTTGCTTCCTCCTTCGTCTTGTGGCGGTCGTCTTGGCCTAGCCCACGCATCTGATACGCGCGGATCGCCGCTACGTTCCAGAGCGCATGCGCTAGGTGGTTGATGCCTGTCTCCGGGTCCACGTCCTCACCCGCCCAAAAGCGGTAGAGATGGCGGAGGGCTGAGCCGTAGAACTCGTGCCAGTCCGTCCCCTTGAGCCAGTTGTCACGGGCGTACTTCTTCTCGCCGTAGGTGAAGACGTCGCCCCACTCCATCAGCACTTCGAAAGATTGAGTTCCACCAACCTCATAAGTCGCTATAATCCTATTTATTAAAACTTTTGTCAGTTCATCTATTGATTCTTCAAGACTGCCAATTTTTTTGATGGTTGTATCTATATCAAGTGTTAAGTCTGAAATCTGCTGTCTTACCGCATCGATTCTGAGGGTTGTAAGAGCAATTTGATTATCAACTACTGCTATCTGAGACGATAAGGTTTTTTCCTGACTTTGAAGATCAGCTAGCTTTGCTTCAGTTTCTGTTATCTGCTTTTGTATTTCCGAAAGCCGTGAGGAGGTGCTGGGAGTAGGAGTAGGTGTGGGTGTAGAAGTCACTCTCGGTGTTGGTGTTGGTGTTGCCCGGGGTGTAGGAGTAGCCGTAATTGGAGTGGGGGTTGCTGTTGGGGATGGCTTTGCTGTCGGCGAAGCCGTAGGGCTAAGTGATGGCGATGGAGATTGAATAGCGATACTGACGAATGGGATTTTATCAAAGTTGACTACATTGGAGTCGCTCCCCAGGGCCGCAATGGCAACATCTTTAGGGTTAAGCGTTATCGTCCCCGTCTTCCGACCACTACTTGGGAGAGCGGTGAATCTTAGTGTTGCCGCTACCCCCGTATTTTGGGCGGTAAAACACTGCCATGGAGCAGCGGTGGTACATAGTGTGCCCATCGCAATCTTGACCGTACCGGCAGGATTATTGATCTCGAGTTTCTTAAGAGAGATGGCTCCCGGATCGCCTTTCAGCTGTTTTTGGAAAATATCACCATACTCTGCCGAAGCAAGAGACAGCATATCAGCCGGGTATGTAATAGACGTATCGAAAGCGCTCACTCGGTACTGCTCCAGTCCCTCAAGCGTAGGATTAAGATACAAGGTGAGGGTAAAAGTTTCCCCGGGCTTAACCGAGATTGAATCAGGAGAGAAAAAGAAAGTTGCTAACCCTCCCGCCCCTCGGCTCCGGCGGACTTCTTGTATCTCGCTAATCATCCGGGCGCTCAGCAACACCAATGAAAAAATTACCAAAGCTAAAGCGGTGACTGAAATGATTCTTTTTCGATTATTCATGGTTTGGGACTAACGGAAGTACCGTAATTACCGACTACTCGGTTGTAGTCAAAAATGTCTATAAATCTGTCTAACAACAACAACTTTATGTCTCCCACATCAACTTTTCCATCGCCATTAAAATCGCCATTCGGAGGAGTGGCCGTCGGTGAAGGAAGGGGTGCTGTAGTAGAGGACGGGCAAGGATACGTCTTGCCGCAAACAGGGACAGAAGGTGAGGGTAAGGGACTTGGAGACGGAGGAGGGGTGGCGGCCGGATGAGCGCTTGTAACCGTAGCCAATGCATCCACCAAACCTGCACCTTGAGCGTTTTTATCAACGCCAAGGTCAATGGCATACTTAATCAAAGCATCTTTTACTTGTTGAGGTGTCCAGACAATATGATTTTGCAAAACCAGAGCGACAACCCCGGCGATGTGTGGCGCCGACATACTGGTACCGCTTAAAAGAATATGGGTATCGTCAAAGCATCGCGGCCGACTTCCAAGCATGCCGGTGGTACTTCTAGCTGCACAAATATCTACCCCGGGGGCGGTAATATCCGGTTTATTAAAATTTTTACCGGCCCAAATCACCGGACCCCTCGAACTAAAATCAGCGATCTGCTTGGCTTTTGTTGCTGCCGCCACAGTAATTGCTGTTCTGGCTGTTCCCGGAGAGCCGATAGTGCTCGCTGCACTTCCGGAATTACCTCCGGATATAACCATTACAATACCAGCCGTAGAGGCACGATCAACTGATTGAGATACCGGATCGTTTGGCCCGCAGTCGTTATCGTAAAATCCCCAGCAGTTTGCACCCAAACTCATGTTGACCACTTGGACCTGATACTGATAAAGAAGACCTTGTGTCTTAACTGCCGCGTCAATTGCTGCCATTACGTTAGCAAAAGTGCCCGACCCTCCGCTATCAAGTACTTTATAAGGAATAATCCTCGCCCCGGGAGCAACGCCCTTTAGACTGCCGGAAGAAGCAATTGTTGAAGCCACATGGGTTCCATGACCGTTATCATCAAGAGGATCCCTATCCTGATTGGCAAAGTCATATCCCGCCAGCACCTTAGAGCATTGATTTGCCATAACTTGGTCGGCGGTACACCCACCCAAATCCGGGTGAGTATAATCTACACCCGTGTCGATCACCGCGACATTAATGCCATCGCCCGTGACCCCCTTTCCATAAGGACCCTTAAGCTGCCAAACTTTATCTGCATTGATAAGGGGAACGGAATCCATCAGGGTTGCGGTAACCTCATAATTGGGCGAGATTCTTTTTACGGTCGGCTCTTTTCTTATTTCTTCTACCTGGGCACTGGTGATGTCGAGCGCTATTCCGTTAAAGGCATCGGTGTATTCGCCCAAAAGGGAAACTGTCTCAGCTTGTTGTGAAGCTTGGGGATCGGTCGTGCCGAGTACCTGTCGTTTTTGGGAGAACGATTCTTTACCAAGTCTTCTAAGGATATTTTTCTTAGCTTCATTGTGAGCGGTCGTTAGTCTCATTCTACGCCTCGAAGTTTCGTCTCGGAGAACCGATTTAGTGTCGGCACTTATCGCTAGGGCCGGGGGGTCTTTAAACTCAATGATGTAACCCCTGCTTTTGCGCTGCTGATCCACGGGAAATTTCGCTGCCCTGGGAAAGAAATTTACCCTGTTTAGGACGAGGTACATCCCAACCGGAAGCCCTAAGAGGAGAACAAAAAGAATAAGTAGTGAAAGAATGAAGGATTTTCTTGATCTAAAAGACCTTATCAACGATTTAATTTTGGGCACTATGTATCATAGTACGCGCGATTTTCACAAGAAGTCAAGAGCACTGTTTATCCGTCATCTAGATAAAAGTCTTAATCCGAACCTTGTGTTAATTTAGCGATAAAATTCAAGGCGTCTTTACCCGAAAGCGGCGATCGTCCCTCGACTTGCAGCCAATCAATAACTAGCCGTCGATCTTCTAAATGACCTTTTAATATTTTAATTCTGCTTTCCTCTTTGGTGGCTTTGCCCCGACCACTCTGGTTCAGGGTCCAAACTCCAGGCCAAGGATCAAACGCTCTAAGCATCCTCTCAATCAGTATTGCAAGGCTCTGATCTGTAATGTCCTTAATCTGTCCGATCTCTTTAAACAAGGAGACCCTTTGTAAGGTCTCCCCTTGTAGGGGGTCTCCTTTAACGGCGGTGATTAGGATGTCCCAAGGAATGAATCCGTCGTCTCTGGTTATTTGCCTGGCATATTTATGGGGGCGCTCTAAGTCTTGGGAAATTGGTTTTATCTTTCCTTCTGCAAATATTGGTAAAGTTTCCACGGCCAGATCTCCCCCCAAATCATAGAGCTTTTTATAAAGTGTTTCTCGAGTTTCTAGATCGGCGATGGTTATTTCCCTTTGGGTCAGTATTTCTCCCTGGTCAAACTTCGTCGACATTGTAATTATGGTTACGCCCGTTTTTGTTTCACCCGTCAAAAGTGCCCATTCCGCCGGAAACCTCCCGGGGTAATCAGGCAGAAGTGAAAAGTGAACGTTAATAGGAGCGATTTTAGGAAACCGCAACCAGTGTTCAGGAATTAACTTTCCGTAACCGGCCACAACGATAAAATCCGGCACTTCTTCAAGCTTACCTAGGTTAATAAGTTCTCCAGGTGACCTATCTAAATTTTCCAACGGCAAAACCGCGAGCTGTTTTTTTTGGGCAAAAGTCTGGACCTCGGTTTGCTTCAATAGCTGCTCTCGTCCAGCCGGCCTTGGAGGTGTCGTGATTACTCCGACAACCTTAATTGTGTTCTTGGCCGCAAGTAACTTCTCCAACACTTGCACCGAGTAATTCTGAAACGAACCAAAAAATAGTACCTTGAACATTAAATTTTGACTTTCTACGACGTTTTTCCCAGCTCTATCTGTTCCCACTTATCCCCGGTTAGTTTTAATAAGTTACTTTTTTGCTCGAGGACCAAGTCGATAAAAAGCCTTCCCTTTAAGTGATCCATTTCGTGTTGAATAATTTGGGCTGGGAAGCCATTAAATGTTTGTGTTAGTTCCTTGGTTTGTAAATGATCATAGCCATTGCCACCACGTGCTTTATTTAGGTCAAATGTGGTATAGCGGATGGTAATAGTAGGGCGACGTGAGACATCGCTGTAGTAGTTTGGGAGTGACAGACATCCTTCCAATAACCCTCTTTTCTTTGTCAGCTTTTCTTTGTCGCCACTGGTATTGTCGGGGTTGGTGTGTTTGTCATTTGGGATCTCTAGGGGATTAATAAATGCGCCGATGTTTGACCGAGGTGTGGGTTTGGTTAGGAAGAGTGAAAGTAAGAAACCAACCTGCGGTGCCGCTAAACCGACTCCCTGGGGGTCGACTTGTGCGTTTAAGGTGTCGGCCATATCAAAGATGAGCTTGATGATTTTTTTATCAATTTCTCCAATCGGCTTAACTGCTTGCCGCAGAACCGGGTTGGGTGTTTTTACGATCGGGAGAATGGCCATGGAGTCAATTTTACTCCAAAATAGCAGGCTTCCAAAAACCTATGGCTTAACCGCCAAGGACACTTAACATCGGCTGAGGTTTTACTACAGAGTACTCCATCGGCCAAATATCCCGGTAGATAAAAGCCGGCCGGAGCCTTTTTCGGCCAGGGCAATTTCTCCGGCTTCCGTGGTACCGCCGAGGTCTTTTGTTACATCATTTAATAGGTTTTCCAACATTAAGGACGAAGCGGAAATAGCGTAGGCGTTTATTATAAGGAAGAGAGGATTTTTTGAGAGTAGCTGTTGGCAGATTTTAATCAGTTTGGGAAAACTTTCATTAAACTTCCAAATTTCGCTTTTGGCACCATGTCCATAAACTGGTGGGTCCATGACAATCCCATCATAATGGTTACCTCTTTTGAGTTCTCGGTTGGTGAATTTTAAAACGTCATCAAGGATCCATCTAATTGGTCTGGTGCTTAAGCCCGAGGCGGCTTGGTTTTCCTTAGCCCAAGCAACACTCGGTTTAGAGGCGTCGACGTGCGTCACACTTGCTCCGGCGGAGGCGGCGATTAAGGAGGCGGCGCCGGTGTAGCCAAATAAGTTAAGTATTTTTATTTCTGGTTTTGCCTCATTGGGTGTCTGTCTGGCGGATTGGTTTTGCAGTTTAGCCAGCATCCATTCCCATTGCAGGGACTGTTCGGGAAAGATGCCGGTATGCTTAAAGGGGGTGAGCTTTGCCCACAATTTTAGTCGGATCTCTTGTCCTGTTCCGATGCCGTGGTGATAGTAGGTCAAGAGCCACTTTTCGGGAATTTGGGTGTGTAAATTCCATCGATCATGGCTAAAAGTAGCGTCCGCGTGCTCCCATATATCTTTGTCCAGTTGTCGGTCCCAAATTGCCTGGGGGTCAGGTCGGGCTAGGGTGTAGCTTCCGAACCGTTCTAAGCGGTAACCACCGCCGCTGTCTAAAAGTTCGTAATCGGTCCAACCGGAAGTCGTTAAGACAATCATTTGTTTTGTAACTTAGGGCGTCAAGAAAGAGGACCAGCTCGCTCTCAAATCACTTAGGTCAGCATCGTTTGGATCGATATTGTTAAGGATATAGTCTATCTGGCTGATGGCTTCCTTATAGTCTTTGTCGCCGGCGGAAATAAGCGCCAGGGCGTACCGAGGTTCTTTATAATTTGGTTTCAACTGAATTGATTTGGTAAAGGATGCTTTTGCATCGTCCACTTTGCCGACCTGCAAAAGGGTTAACCCGAGGTTATAAAAGGTTTTCGGATGTGAAGGAGCGAGTTTGGTCGCTTTGGTAACGGCGGTTAACGATTCGTTCACAAATTCATTTTGATTAATATTATCCGCTTGGGCCAAGGTATAAAAGATTTTTGTTCGGCTGTTCCAAAATTGTAGGTTGTACGGGCTGGCTGTCACCGCCAGATTAGATTGAGTAATAGCGACGTTTTCGAGATCTGTTATCAATTTGATGTCATTTTCTTTTTTGTAGGCACTGACTAAGCTTGTGGAAATCTGTGCCAGCAGGTCGCGATATACCGGCTCGCTACCATTGAGTCCGATGGCTTCTTTTACGGATAGTAAGGCGCGGTTTGCATCGCCGGCTTGGTATAATTTATTTGCGTTCGCATAATGGGTGTCGGCTCTCCACATTTGGACTACCTGCCAAAGTAAAAATGCAGCAACTAGAGTAAGTATTCCAAGTTGGGCCTTCTGGATATCTGACAGCGGGTGTTCGTCTTTGGTCTCGAGATTAGCCGTCTCCTGTTTATTGCTTGCTATTGTCGCCATCGCCGGGAAAAGAAAAAACAAAAGCTGGACGGTTACGACAGAAAAGCCAAAGAAATTGGTAATTAAGATGGAAATATAACCGGCAAGAAAAGCCGTCTGCCAGAAGGCTTTATCTTCGGTTAGTTCCGATTGGAAGATTCGTCTGGTAATCGAGATAAGTACGACCAGAATCAAAAACAGATAGCTTCCCAGACCGACAATTCCGGTAGTTGCCCAAAAGTTGAGGTATTCGTTGTGGGCTTTGTTATATAAAAAGTCCCACTCGGAAACATCGTTGTGTTCCCTTGGTCGGAACTGATAATAACTTTGAGCAAAGGTTTCTACTCCCGAGCCAAAGATTGGATAGGCCAGCCCGATGTTTATCGCCCCTTCCCAAACGATTTTTCTTATGGCACCGGTTTCGGTTCCGCCACCTTCCAGGGCGGGTGAGGTGGAAAGTGTTACCGCGGGGGACGATTCTTTGCGGTCAATTAGATCCAAAACTGATTTTGTCCAAGGGGTTCCGCTTAGAGCGATGATAACTGCAAATAGGGAATTAAGTATAAAAAATGGTTTAGCTATTTTTGATAACCCCTTCACTCCCAGATGCTTTATCAGCACGATACCCGATATTCCCCAGAAAACTACATTGGAGATGGCAAAGGCCAGGAACCCTGAGCGTGATTTTGTATAAATAGTCGTCAAAAAGAGCAGCCCAGAGAGAACAGCCCAGAATACCCAAAAACGACTTTTAACGGGGACTGTGTTGTGTGTACTTACCCAGGCAAGCGGTGCCAATCCGACAAGCCAAGCCGCTAGCCAATTCGGTTGCCCCAAGGTAGCAAAGACCCGATTTTGTACATCTTGGACCCAACAACTATCGTTGAATTGTCGGTAGATGAGGATACAACTTGGGCTGACGCCGAAATGTTCGAATATTCCATAAAGAGAAATGATCAAGCCCGAAACAAGAAGATACTTCAGATGTTTCTTAACGCTTGCCAGATCGGGCACATTAGACACATACGCCCAGTAAAGCAGAATATAACTGATCGTCGAAATTAAGCCGCCGTTAAAACGGCTATAGTAGCCCCAGAGTGAGACGTGACGATCGATGGAGAAGATAGTGCTTAATATCTGACTTGCCAAGAAAGCAAGCAGCGGGATATCCAAAAAGGTGCGAGTAAAGATGATCTTTTTTAAAGCAATCATTCGCCAAATCCAGAGAGCGACGATAACGATCGTTAGCGCATATACCGCTATCATCTTGTTAAATTCGAAAAGCTCGTAGTTACCGGCGTAAAAAAGGAAGGGGACGAGTGCCAAAAGAAGCTTAAAGGACCAATCTAATAGACGCGTGGGTAGCATATGGTAGGGTAACTATACCATAAGCAAACCTATGATATCGTAAAAGGCCCATAGTGTGTTTTACGCAATATAGCTTGACAATCTCGGTTTTTCATGCTACAATTCTGTCATAATTTAAAAATTAAGTAGGTATCTCAACAACGCCTTGGTGTGAACCATTTAAGGTTTACACAATCATAACCGGCCAGAGAAAAGGGGCCGGTTTTTTAGTGCTTTTCAAAGGGTGAAAAGGGCTGGCTCTAAAGCTTAAAAGTTATTTTTTAGCTTTAGGGTTTGCCTGAAAAAGGCAGAGTACCAAAGACCGTTGTCGGTCGGTACGCGACTGATAGGTATTTTGGCACTCGCACTTTAACAAATTGGTTTTTGCACTAATCTTACTCTGATTTACAGCTCGAAAAGCGAAAAATCAGATTAGATTCGTTATACTCAAGAACTCAAATTTGAGTTTTTGATGTATGTGTTCCAGGAAGGATGCACAGGGAGCGGGGACTTTGTATATGCAGGCCATGCTTCGTGCGCATCCTTTCTGGGGAGGGATGCGAATCAGAAAGATAATAAAGGAGAAAGAAGGCCAAAATGGCCACGAAAATTCGCATCATCATTAGCGTAGTCCTGGTTGGGGTCTACGCTGTATTCGGAGCAATCTGGCAACGGATGCTCCCCCAACTGCAGGGAATCAGCGCCGCGCGTGTTCTCAATGACGACAGCGTGATAGGAAACGCCTTATCCCAATGGTTTCGCTCCGGCGACATCGTGGGTTGGGTGGTGACGCTCCTATTTGTGGTGCTGTTTGTCATCATCTGGTGGCCGTTAATCAAAAAAATGCTGATCGGCGGATCGTCTCTGGCTCTCATCGTCGTTATGGCGCTCGTTGTTGTGTCAGGCACTGCCTGCAGCTCCGAGCGAGCGACTACCCAGAGTGAGAAGTATGGCTCTCAAGACGTTATCGCGGTCCAGCCGAACCAGACAGCGTTTGTTATACCGGCGACCGGTGGTAGTTTTTCGGATCAAGCGAAATTTGACTCCGTTGATTACCTCGAAAGTAGGAAAGTTGCCAGCAAGCGTGTCACGATTGACAAGGAAAACGTGGGGCAGAAGTATGTCCCGAAGGTGTTTGTCATCCTTGTTGATCGCACGCCGGTGGCGAGACAATGGACAGCGGAAGCTGGTACAGGGACAAATTCGTCCAACGAGTCTCTCTGTGCCGAAAGTAACGAATCCATCCAGGTCTGCTTCCAGATCTCGATGGCGGCTGCGGTTCGGGAAGAAGAAGCCTCAACGTACCTGTACAACTTTCCGACGACTCGGCTGCAAGACCAACAGGTCAGTGGGGTATATCTGGCTACGGCGCTGGACACAGTGGTGGACAATCAAGTTCGCCAATATCTGCAAAAGATCATTGGCAACGAGACAGCCAGCCGCAATCTGCGCCAAATCATCGCCGACAAAGCTCAGATCATCGCCAGTGGCGAGCGACAAGCGATTGATTACTTTCGTAGGCAAGGGATCACCATTGCTTACGTCGGACTTGGCGGTCAGCTCGGACTTGACCCCGCAGTTCAAAAGGTGATCAACGAGCTATTCGTCGCTCAGCAGAGGCAGCAGATTGCCCAAGTGAATGCGACGACGACGGCAATTGACGCCGCTGCTCAGAAAAACGCCTTGATCTTAAAAGGCGAAGGTGATGCCCAAGCGCTGGCAGTGCTCTACAAAGCGCTCGGCAGTGATGCTGCCAACCTTGGTTCGGTGCTGGAGAGCTATCGGTGGGACGGGAGCAGGTTGACAGTGACGCTTGCCCCGAACACAGTGCCTGCGATCGAAGTTCCTCAAGCGACACCCGCACCGACCGCTGCTCCGCCGACCCCGGCAGCGACGGCGACGCCTAAGAAGTAACATCACACTCCTCGGCTCAACCCCAGATTGAGCCGGACATCAAAAACCAAAATAACAATAACCCTAAAAAATCTGCGAACAGATTTTTCAGGGTAAAGGCAAAAAACCGCGGGGGTGGGGCACTTACGCGCTCCACCCCCCAACCCTCTCCGCCTCATCGGCGGACTGAAGAGTCTCCTCGTCGGTTAGGATGAGGTAGGACGAAAGGGTACGCCGATCGCCCATAACTCTTGCGGTGAGTATATTTTACCCCTTTGTAATAAAATGCTGGTAATTTCTAATAACCGATCCCCTGGTTAACGACTTTTTTAATATGTGATAAAGTATGATCGACCTCTTGATATTTATCGTGCAATGAGTAAGCCTAATTTTCTTCTTGTCGAACACGGTGGCGCAAGAAAACAATTTACTTTTGAGGTACTTAAGAAGAAGGGAGTAAATATTTTCCTTGTTTGTACGGTAGTACCCCCTTGGCTTAAGACGTTGTTACCAGAGGGGAACATCTTCGTTACAGACACATATAATTCTGTTAAGTTACTGAGCGACACGGTCTCTTTTTTTGAAGCAAAGAAAATGAAGATAGATGCTATTGGTACTTTTTACGAACACACGGTGGTCCAAACTGCTGATATTGCCAAAGCTTTAAATTTGGAAGGTATTGACCCTGGTGCTGCAAGACGAAGCTCCCATAATAAACTTCTAATGAGAATAGTTTGTCGCAATGCAAAAATTCCCACCCCGGCTTTTGAAGTGGTTCGGGGGTTAGAACTAAGAAGATTCATACAAACTATCAAGAAGATAGGGCTCCCTTGCGTAATAAAACCTATTTTTGGGGCAGAAAGTTATGGTACTGTTAAGATCGAAAAATATTCAGATTTGATGAGTGCTGTAAATGAAATTAAATTAAATACATCGTCCGATAAAAAAGAGGTGTTTAAAAATTTTACGGAGACTTTCCTTGTAGAAAAATATCTACAGGGACCGGTTGTAAGTGTCGACGGATTAGTACAGCATAAGAGGGTTATGGTCGCAGGAATGGTGGAGTTTGTAATGGGACCAGAGCCTAGATTTACTCAAGAAGCAAACTATATTCCAACACGTTTTGATAATTCTGTTTGTGTTAGCTGTATCGATATGGCGAAAAGAGTTATTCACACTTTAGGATTCGACAACTGTGGGTTTCATTGTGAGCTTCGCATTACGCCAGAAGGCCCAGTTCTTATCGAAATTGCAGCGAGACTTCCCGGAGGACCATTACAACCCGGCTATCAGAAAGCATATGGAGTTGACCTCACTTCAGCCTTGGTTGATATTTGGCTTGGCAGGAAAGTGAATCTTAAACCGAATCTCAAAAACTATATTCTTCAGAAGGCTGTTTTTCCAAGAAAAAATGGGAAAATTATTAATGTTAAGGGCTTAAGAAAGATTAAAAAAATAAAGGGAATATGGGATTTTTCAAAGATAAGTAATAAGGGAGAAATTGTCGTCACTTATCCCGACATCCCAAAACCATTTTACTATTATGCCGCTGCAGCGCAGAATCCTGATCTGCTCGACTTGTTGTCCAATAAAATAGAAAGTACCGTTCGTTTCGAGATCTTCTAAAAAGCTCGCTTGCCGAGACTTTAACGGTTCTATGAGTCCGAGGAGACGACAATATATCTACGTATCTAACGGGTCACACGTCACACTGGTGGTGATGTGGTCAAGGTGCATCGAGAGTTTTTGCTCTCAAGGTTGTTCTACCTGCCCCGTTTTGTACCTCCCGAATTTCACAAGATTCGTTTAAAGCATTTCGGCTTTCCACAAACTACAAAATCTTTACGCCAGTGGTTAGAGACCAATAAATAAGTAGCCTGCCAACTCCGTTCTATCTTACCAACTCTCTTTCTGTTCTTACGGCGGATGGTTTCAAACCTTTTTCCGTTCGTAGCTCTGTTGTCTCAGTAATTACCAGATTTAACTGCTCAAGAGTTGCGACCAAGGTCTCTATCCTTTGCTGCTCCTGTAGCAATGCTTCCCTCTCGTTTTCTTTTTTTCTGTCCAACGATTTATTTGCTCTCTTCCATTCCGTTTGTCTTGCCTTGGCATCACCTAACGCGTCAGTAACCGCCTCGCCGAAATGTACATTTTGAACAACCTCTGGCACAAGCCACTTTGTCGGACTAGCCGAGCGGACATTCTCATCAGCGTACCTCCGAGCGCCATCCGAAGTAATCGCTCCATCAAAAGTTAGGTAGTGGTGAAGTTTCTCCGCTGCTGAAGAGGCTAGGCGCCCGCATACATATGTATTTTGTCCAGTAGCCAGCGCGGTGAGGTACGGCTTTCCAAGGTCAGTTCTGCCAAGAATCGATATAATTCTTGGTAGCAACGAAGGATCCATTATTAATCATTTTAACATGCGGCAAAATCCCTAGCCGCTACCTAAGTTCCACGCCTCTTGCTGAACATTCTCTTTCGCGGCAACTACCGCCACATTCTACCAGTAGTTTTTCCAGCTCGGTCTCGATCTGCAGGAATTCCTCGGCTATTTCAATTTGCCCGGTTTCAACCATCATTTCATGCATATGCATAGCTTTGTCCCAGGCCGCCCTTATAATAATTCTTGCCCAAAAACCGCAACCGGTTAAGCGTTCGACCCAATCATATTCTCTCCAGTTAATCGGTGGAGGCTCCCAACCGTCTCTCAAGCTGGCAAATCCACATTCATTGCCGAGCCGCAAAGCCGCTTCCAGGATAAAATCTGCCGGGGTCCTTGCGGCCCAGATAAGACCTTCTACCCCCTTAATATATGCCATTTGGAGGCACTCGAGGCCGGCGATAAAGCTGCCGCTTAAATCCTCAGGATGGACCCATCTTTTAATAACCGAAGCGACACTATCTGTCGATGAGTCCATAATTGGCTTTCAGGTGCTTTAAGTTTCACTCTCGGGTGATTTATGAGAGGAGATTTCGTTTTCCGTTTGGGTTGTAGTACGAAGGAGGGTTTCTAATTTCTCTAGTGTTTCTCTCGCTTCGATCCAGATTTCTGTAGTTTGTGAATCGAGGTTTCTAAGGACGATAGAAACTGCTCCGCTAATTCCTGAAAGTAGAGTATTTCTTTGAATAGCTTCTTCTAGCCACTGGCAAGTTTCAGGATCACCGGCCTCAGCAAGTTTTCTTGCCTCATTTAAGCTGATCACCCTGAGGCCCAAAAGCGCCACATGAACCAGCTCTGCGGGTGCAGTGGCGATTCCCTGTAAGTGGGTGACATCGTTTCTTTCCGCAAGTGCCCTTCGATATTCTTCCCCCAATCTTCCTTGATCAAGACATGTTGTGATGTTTTCGATTAAAGCCTGATTCATGTTGGCATATTATCAGACTCAATGATTTATGTACAAAGATCTTTTCGTAGTTTATCAGGCAGCCGTTTCTAACCAACAAGATTGTCAAAGAAAATGCTATACTTCGAACCGATGTTCGACTCGGTTTGGAATTTACTTTCGTATGAAGTGGGGATAGACCTCGGCACGGCGAATGTCTTGGTTTTGGTCAAAGGAAAGGGGATTGTGATCAGAGAGCCTTCCGTGGTTGCCCGCCACAAAAAAACAAAACAGCTTCTGGCAATCGGGGCGGAAGCAAAAAAAATGCTTGGTAAAGCTCCGCCGACGATCGAGGTAATAAGGCCGCTAAAAGATGGAGTCATCGCCGACTTTGACGCAACCGAGGTGATGCTTAAGTATTTTATTAATAAAGTTCATGAATCCGGGCGGATTATCCCAAAAATTCCTCACCCACGGGTGGTTATCGGTATTCCCTCGGGTGTCACTGAAGTAGAAAGGCGTGCGGTTCAGGAGGCGGCTTTCAGTGCTGGTGCCCGTCAGGCTTTTTTGATAGAAGAGCCGATGGCGGCGGCTATTGGGGCGGGCCTTCCTATTGCCGAGAGTACAGGAACCTTTATTGTTGATATCGGTGGGGGGACAACAGAAATTGCGGTGATTTCTCTGGGAGGGATTGTCATTAATCGTTCAATTCGTGTGGCGGGTGATGAAATGGATGAAGCGGTTACGAATTTCCTGCGGATAAAACACTCACTGCTGGTCGGTCCGACGACGGCCGAGGATGTAAAATTATCCATCGGTTCGGCCGCGATTGTTACCAATTCTGTAAACAAAAATATTAAACGACAACAAGAAGAAGGGTCTTCTTCGGAAACCGACGAAACGCCTCCGGTTATTAATCCACACTCGGTTATTCGAGGCCGTGATTTGGAGACAGGACTACCCAAGTCGATCAAAGTATCAGCCTCTGAGGTCCGTGAGGCGCTTGCTCCCATTATCCAACAAATCGTGACAACCATTGTCGATACACTAGAAGAGACACCGCCGGAGCTGATCTCTGACATCCTTCAAAAAGGAATTGTGATGGCGGGGGGTGGATCATTGCTTCCCGGAATGGATAAGTATGTTTCTGAGGCAACTAAGATGCCGGTTTGGGTGGCGGATGATCCTTTAACTTGTGTCGTCCGAGGTTGTGGGCGGGTGCTTGACGATCCAAAGCTATTAAGCCGGGTGCGGGTTGTCGGTGGACTGAAGTAACTGGTACAAACCTGATGGGAATATCTACTGGCTTCTTTGTTAAAATAGTCTGAAATGAGAAAATCCAGTACAACAGAGCAGTTTTTTCTCTTTGGCCTCCTTGCATTTATTCTTCTTTTGATCGAAAGTTTGGGCTTTACAAGGCCGCTTAAAAGCACGATGGAGATTCCGATAGTTTCAATCAAATCTCAGACCTTTGGTCTGAATACTTTCCTACAATATTTGGCCGGTTGGAAGATTGATAAGGATGAAATTATTCGACTTAGAGCTCAAGTTAATCGACTTAGCTCTACTTCAGCGGAGCTAATCTCGCTCTCGGCTGAAAATGCGGCCCTTAGGCAACAATTAAATGTCTCGTTAAGTTTTTCAAGCGAGCTTATTGCGGCCAGTCCGATAGGTTTCTCTGGTGGTCAACTGACAATTGATATCGGGCGTCACGCGGGGGTTTCAGATGGAGCGGCTGTTATTCTGGGGCGATCCTTAATTGGTCGGGTGGACAGGCTTAGTGAAAATCAATCGGTCGTATTGTTGCCGATCTCCGAGGGAGAGAAAATTAGTGTGGCGGTTCGCGCGACCCCGACCGGAGTTAAGAAGGCTTCGGGTCTGCTAATAGGGCAAGGAGATAAGATGATTTTAGATAAAGTTTCGCCGTCAGAAGAAATTTCAGTAGGTGATTTAGTAATGACAGTTGGTGAGGGGTTTCCGCGCGATTTAGTGGTGGGAACGATCGGACAGATTATTCCGGCTACCGGTCAGTTATTTAAGAAAGCTCAGGTAGATCAAGTCGTCGATTTTTCGAATGTGGAAAGGGTTTTTGTCGTTAAGTTTTAATTAATTTATGCTTATTCCGATATTTCTAACGGTTATGGCGGTATTTGCTCAGACACTTTTTGTCCCCTTGAATCTAGTCCTGTTGGCGCTGCTTTATTGGATAATCAGTCTTCAGGAGAGGTATTGGCCGGTGGTGGCTTTTGGTCTCGGGCTTTTATTTGATCTGCTGATTGTTCAACCATTGGGTTTGTCAGCTATTGTTTTCTTGTTTATTTCATTTTTTTGCTGGTTGTATTCTCGTAAATGGCGGATAAATCATCCTATTTTTCTTTTTATTTTTTTGTTTGTCTGTGATTTATTAAGTCGGGTTATCTGGGGGCTGGAGCTGTCGGTCTTTCAGGCGGGGTTGGTCGGCTTACTGGCGGCCATTTGGGGATTTCGGAAACAAAGATCTGACGAGCCGGTTCGGGTTAAGTTAAGAACCTAATCGACAGTCCGGTGTAAAATCCTAATTTGATGCCCAAGAGAATAAAACTCGGATGCAACTTCGCAGATACGCTTTCGGTCGGTTCCGGTCGGGCGAGAGGGTCGCTCGTACCTTCACCCCTTGATGATGATAATCGACACGCTGAGAGAGTACTTTACTTCTTTGGATTGTGTTTAGTTGGTTTAGTTGTACTGGTCGGAAGACTTGTATACTTAAGCATTTTCAATAATGAAAAATATCGGAACCTTTCTGATAACAACCGGATTCGTCAGGAAATAATCCGTGCTCCCCGCGGCATGATACTTGACAGAAATAATCTAAAGCTGACCCAGAACGTCCCGGTTTATCGTTTGGAAGTGCGTTCGAAAGACGGCCAGGTGTCGGGATATAAGACGATTAAAGAAGAGGAGGCGCTTTCTCTTCAGGCTCGAGGATTACCGGTGATTGCTGATCCGGGCAGGACCTATCCTCAAGCTGGAGTCTTTTCTCATGTTCTGGGGTTTATCGGTGAGATCAGTGCCGAGAGTTTAAAAAAACCAGACAATAAGTTTGAACTGGGTGATATGGTTGGCCAAGGGGGACTTGAGCAGCAGTACGATATCCTTCTTCGGGGTAAAAATGGGAGAAGGATGTACGAGACGGATACGGCCGAAAAGATAGTGAGGATATTGGGGGAGGAGCAACCGATACCAGGAGTTGATCTTCATACTTCTCTTGACAGTGGTTTACAACAAGCGGCGATGACTGCTTTAGCGGAGAAAGATGGAGCGGTGGTGGTGCTGGAGGCATCGACGGGAGCGGTTTTGGCTTTGGCCAGCAGTCCGACATTCGATCCTAACTTGTTTACCAGCGGTGCGATTGCAAACCAAGCGACGATTGAGGAAATCTTAAAGAATCCCGAAGCGCCGCTTATTAATCGGACTATCGGAGGAGTTTATCCGGCTGGTTCAACTTTTAAGATAGTGGTGACGGCGGCGGCTTTGGTGGAGAAGAAGATCCCCCTTGAGTATACGTTTGATGACCCAGGATTTATTACCGCCGGGACCCAGCGCTTTTATAATTGGGCATTCAGCCAACACGGAAAAAGAGAAGGAGTAATTGATGCCAGCCAAGCACTGGCTCGTTCTACAGACACTTTCTTTTATACGATCGGAGCGTTGGTTGGACCGGAGGGTATGACCAACTGGTCGGAGAAATTTAGATTTGGCCAAACTTCAGGTATCGATCTACCGGGGGAGATGGCGGGGCTTATCCCTACACCTGAGTGGAAGCAGAAAGTTAAAGGCGAAAGGTGGTATTTGGGTAATACCTATAATATGTCCATCGGCCAAGGAGATGTTCTGGTGACTCCTCTTCAGGTGGCACAGATGACCCAAGTGGTTGCTAACAACGGTTGGATTTGTACTCCCAGAATCGCTGCAACTCATAGATATAGTTGCCAAAACTTAAATATTCCCGACGAGGTTTTAAGAGTTATTAAAAAGGGCATGATTGGAGCGTGCAGCCCTGGCGGGACCAGTTTTCCACTGTTTAATTTTAGCCCGCCAGTAGCTTGTAAGAGCGGTACTGCCCAGTACGGCGTTAAGGGTAAATTGACTCACGCTTGGTTGACCGCTTATGCTCCGGCTGATGTTCCGCAGGTGGTGGTAACGGTCTTGGTTGAAGGAGGTGGTGAAGGATCGGCGGTGGCCGCGCCACTGGTTAAGGATATTCTCAATGTGTATTTTCGTAATTCTGACAAAGTTGGCCTGGCTACCCCAAGTGCGCACGCTAGCGAGACGTTTCCCTGAGGGCGGTTTCTTTTTCTAGGAGGGAGTACGCTTCTGCGTAGTGAGCAGTTACATAATTAAGAAAAGTTACCGCCGGAGTGCAGCCTTGCGCTTCAAGGGTTCTGCGTATCGATGGCCAACCTCCAGAGGCATCAATTCGCCGTTTTAGTCCGAGTAGACCGAGACGGGTTGAGTCTGGCACGGGAATCCGTTCTACGATCATTTGGCACAAACCAAAAAGATCTTGCGAAAGAGCTTCTGCCAAAGTCTCATGCGGAATATCTTCCTCAGCGCGTGGCATGTGTTGGCATTTTACTACGGGAGACAGTGAATTATGAACCTAACCTTTCATGCTGGTTGCTCTGATGACGATCTTTATACTTTATACTTAAGTTTGGTTGATGATAGATGAACACCTCGCGGCTTATCTTGCCTGGTCTCATTGCCCGGGAATCGGAACAGTCGGTTTTCAGAAAATTATAAAAGCTTTCGGGACGGCCCAGCGGGGTTGGTGTGCGGATATTGGTCAATTAGGTGAGGTGCTTGGGATGACACTAGCGACCAGAGTTGATCAATTTCGCCGTAGTTGGGATCCGAATTTTATTGTCAGCCGCCTCAAAACAGAGGGCGTCTGTGTAATCACCGACCAAGACGATCTGTTTCCGGAAAAACTTAAAAACATTGACGGTGCCCCATTTATTCTTTACGTTAAAGTGGCTCCGCAGGTTGACCTACTGGAGCTTTTTAAAATGCCGGCGGTGGCCATCGTCGGAACGCGTAAAATTACTTCATACGGTCGGCAAGTGACAGAGCAGATAGTTCGTGATCTCACGGCGGCGGGAGTGGTTATTGTTTCAGGGCTAATGTACGGGGTGGACGAGGTGGCGCACCGGACGGCGATGCAAAATAATGGCCAAACAATCGGTGTTTGGGCAGGCGGTATCGATTCCCTGGTGGGAACATCTCGCGCCGGATTGGCTAGAAATCTTTTTGATAACGGGTCGGTAGTTATTTCAGAATTTCCGGTCGGAGTAATGCCTACCCCGGGCATGTTTCCTGTCCGGAATAGAATTGTTTCAGGTTTGTCATCGGCGGTGGTTGTGATCGAGGCGAGTTTAGAGAGTGGCAGTCTAATTACCGCCGGACATGCAGCGGCGCAGGGACGAGAGGTCTTCGCTGTCCCCGGACCGGTGACCTCTTATCAAAGTCTCGGGACGGCAAAGCTAATTCAGAAAGGGGCCTACTTGATTACTGGCGCTCAGGAGATATTAGAGACCATTGGGCTTGGTCAGGGGAACGGTAGGAATAACGAATCGACACAGCAGGTAGCCATAGGCGACAAAGATGAAAACGAAATTGTAGAAATTCTCAAATTGGAAAATAAACACATTGATGAACTTGTGCGATCAACCGGATGGGGGATCCAAAAGTTGACAAGTGTCTTAAGCTTAATGGAGGTCAGGGGCCAGATTCGAAATCTTGGCGGTATGATTTATGGACTTGCCTAGAGGAAGTATAACGAATCTAATCTGATTTTTCGCTTTACAAGTTGAAAAGTATGAGTAAGATTAGTAGAAATTAGGTGAACTTCTCCATTTAGTTAATAATTTGCTTTATTTAGCTGTTTCCTGTTTACTGTTTACAGTTTACCCTGAAAAATGTCCAACCTGGTTATCGTTGAATCACCTACGAAAGCTAAAACATTAACCCGATTCTTGGGGGGCGGATATATTGTGGAGGCGACGATGGGTCATCTTCGTGACCTTCCAGAAAAAAAGATAGGCATCGATGTTAAAAATAACTTCGCTCCCACCTACGAGGTCATCGCTAAAAAGAAAGACAGCCTGGCCAAAATTAAGAAACTTGCCGAAAGTGCCGAGAAAATATATTTGGCAACAGATCCCGACCGAGAAGGAGAAGCGATCGCCTGGCATGTCAAAGAATTACTACGTAGTTCAAACGTCAAAAATCAAAAATCAAAAAACAAAAATGAAGCGGAAACTAATTTTAAGCGAATTGCTTTCCATGAAATAACAGAAACTGCCATCCGAGATGCACTGGCAAGCCCTCACGAAATTGATATGCCCTTGGTTGATGCACAACAAGCTCGGCGCGCTCTGGATAGATTAGTCGGTTATAAACTCTCACCACTTCTTTGGCGAAAAGTTAAGAGGGGACTTTCTGCCGGACGAGTTCAATCAGTGGCGGTTAAAATCATAGTTGAGCGGGAAAGAGAAATCCAAAGTTTTCAGGCGGTTGAATATTGGGAAATCTTTGTCGATCTGCAAAAGATAATAGGCCCGGATGAGCCTTCACTTACGGCGAAACTAACAGAGATAAACGGGGTTAAGGCAAATATTAAAGACAAGACTCAAGCTGACCCTGTAATTACTAAGCTAAACGCCGCCGCTTACAAAGTTTTTTCACTTGATTCTCGCGATTCATATCGGACACCTCCTCCTCCGTTTACGACTTCACTTCTTCAGCAAAATGCCGCTAACCGTTTTGGCTGGACGGCAAAAAAAACGATGCAGCTGGCTCAAAGTCTTTATGAACAAGGATTAATCACCTATCACCGCACTGACTCTACCAACCTTTCTGAGCAAGCCATCAAAATGGTTCGCGACTATATATTGGCAACTTATTCGCAGGACTATTTACCCGAAACTCCACGTTTATATAAAACAAAATCAAAAGTAGCTCAAGAGGCCCATGAGGCCATAAGGCCGACCGACATTGCCCAAAATGTTCCCGCCTCTCTTGGTAGAGACGAAACAAAACTCTATGACTTAGTCTGGAAACGTTTTACCGCTTGTCAGATGAATCCGGCCAAATTCCTGGAAACGACTGTCAAGGTGGCCGCCAGCTGTGACCGCGACAATTTTCTTCTGGAAACAAAAGGAAGCGTACCTGTTTTCGACGGTTGGCTCAAACTTTACGGCGCAGGCTTCAAGGAAAATATTGGTACCGAAGAAGAGCAGGCTCCCCAACAGAAGCTTCCGGCACTTGCTGTCGGAGATCTGTTAAAGCTGCTAAAGCTAAACCCATTCCAAAAATTTACCCAACCGCCCAATCGTTATACCGAGGCGACCTTAATAAAAAAACTCGAAGAGCTTAGCATTGGGCGGCCTTCAACTTATGCTCCAATTCTTACGACTATACAAGGACGGCAATATGTTGAACGAGTTGACCCTAAAACCGGACTACCGCCTGGCCGTGCCCTTAAGCCAACGACACTTGGGATGGCGGTCAATGACTTTCTTATCCAGTATTTTTCCAATATTGTCGATTACCAATTTACGGCTCGCATGGAGGAAAATCTGGACGAAATTGCCAATGGCCAAAAGCAGTGGATCCCCGTCATTCGCGAGTTTTACGATCCGTTTGAAAAGCAACTAGCCGGAGTAGGCGATGTCCAAAAAGTTAAAATTGAATTGGAAGAGACCGGCGAAATGTGCCCGGAGTGTAAAGAGGGAAAGCTGGTTATTCGCCTGGGGCGATTTGGTAAATTTATTTCCTGTTCTCGATTTCCGGATTGTAAATATCGCGCCCCTTTAGTCCAGAAAGTTCAGGGTTTAAAATGTCCGACCGATGGGGGTGAGATAGTCCTTAGGAAGACCAAAAAGGGCAAAATATTCTATGGCTGTGTCAATTGGCCGAAATGTAAGTGGGCCAGTTGGACGAAGCCGAAGGGTAACCCAAACGAAACCGAATCCGGCTCGCCTCGATTCGCATCGGTCGAAGCGGGTTCAATAAAATCGGATGCCGTCTCCAACGAAATGCCAGGAGCAGCCTAATCTTCAAAAAAAGAAAGTAGGCCTTGTAGTGTCTGTGTGGTACCATCCACGATAGTGACGAGCGAAAGGGAAAGCCCGGAGAAGTATATAAATACATCGGAATACATAAGACGTTTTAATAAAATACGGACTCGTTTCGCGGCAATTGTTGAGCGGGGATTTAGAGGTAAATATAAGTCAGTAGGAATACTGGAAAATGGGACCACCGAGTTGGAAAGAATACTTACAATTGCGTTTGCCACGGTGATGAGTCCAGATGTTTTGGGGTTATCCGAATGTGCCCATAGATCAGTTGCCGCTTGTTTGGTTCAGAAGTTTCCAAGGCACTTAGAACAGAACACTATTATCGGACTTCAACGCGGGATAGCTGAGAACGCGATGCTGGGTTCGGTTATTGTTAGCCCAAATGAGGATGGTGACTATCTCCTTGTCGTTGGGTTAAACAGTTGGGCGTTTACATACGGACTGGATACCGTACCAGACAAAGCGCTTCTTTATTGCAAAACCCTTCCGGGTTTGCCTCATCAGATAAGGAGAGATCATCTTCGACATTTAGCAAAAGATGCGGCCATAAAGGATATGGGCGGGATTGACTCGGCTTGTCCAAAACGGACGCAAGGGGTAAGTTGCACGATTGCACATGCCGAAAAAGTGGCTTATGTTATCTCCACGGAACTTAAAAAGGATCTAAACTTACCTCAACCAGAACGTTCGCTTCTCACATGTACCTGGATCCCTTGTGTAGATTGCGTTCATCTAATTGATCAAGATCCCTGGACGGTTGGAGATTCTCCCATTGAAGTTTTTTCTGTCTATGCCGCTATGAGGGATGGTGACGATGTCGCGATGATGCAAAGAATCAGATCTGAATTGGCAGGTGGAAGGGGACGATTATCTGGTGCTTACATTGGGACATCGAAAGAACCAGGTTATGGTTGGGGACCGGCTCTTTCGTCAAGTATAGATATGATAAAGAAGAGTAGATATCTAAAAGTGGGAGATCACGCGGAAGGGGAAACACGCAAGATGATGGCTTTATTAAAATCTGCTGTCGATCTTCTTTAAAATTACTCAACACTCATGCGCCCAAAAGTCAACGCAACAAAGGATTTATAATTTAGACGTTGCCCATGATAAGCCTTTATGCCATTAAGTCCGAACTTCAGCCAAATAGTCGTTTTAATATCATTTTCTTTGGACATTCTTTATCCACACGGGGGTGTACTAGCTGGACACCGAAGGAATAAACATGTTAGATATTTACAAACGCGCTGAAAAAGTCATTATTTTTGATGGTCGGGCGTTAGCCAAAACCGGGGAAGTAAACCTCCAGAAGTCTCTCGCTAAGGGCAAGAGGGAATTTCCAAGGCTCGTCTCAATTCTTTCTGCCGATAATAAAGAAAGCCTTCTTTATACCTCGTTAAAACAAAAGGCGGCCGAGAGAGTGGGAATCCCTTTCGAAGCAATTTCTCTTCCTTCCAACTTAAGAACCCTAAATTACATAGGTAACTTAATCTCTCGACTTAATTCCGACTCTTCTGTGGGTGGCCTTCTTATTCAGTTGCCCTTTTTCGGCAACAAAGACGACCTAAAGGTGACCTCTTTAATCGCTCCGACTAAAGACGTCGACTGTCTGACCCCTTTTAATCTTGGCCTTATCCAATTGGGTCAGCCAAATATTCTCCCCGCGCCGATTAGGCGAGCCTGCCCGCCGATTAGGCGGGTTTGACCAATACCGTTCACATCTCGCTTGGCTCGCCGGCCAAAACATCGTCGTTCTCGGTAGCCGCGGGATGGTCGGTGCACCCTTAACCACAATACTTAGCCATTTAGGCGCCACCGTCACCGGTTGCCACCGCCAGACACAAAACCTAAAAGAAATCTGTTTAAAGGCCGATGTTATTATCTCCTGCGCCGGCAGCCCCGGGCTTGTTAAAAAAGATATGGTTAAGTCAGGGGTAATCGTCATTGACGTCGGTACCTCGGTTGTTAACGGCAGGGTAGTTGGCGATATTGATCAATCTGTCGCCGAAGTCGCCTCTTTTATAACTCCCGTCCCCGGCGGTGTCGGCCCGCTGACCGTCGTTTCGCTCTTAAAAAATTTCCTGAACCTCGTTTTTTAAAGTTACTAATGGTTGACAAGAATCTCAAAGCCCTTTAGATTTCTCCTAATGTTAGCACTGGAGCGTGAAAGGGAAACTAGGAACCGCAAGGCAATAGAAATATTGGGAGAATATCTGAAGTTGGGTGGTCAATTCGAAAATCCTCCAGAGGTGTTACTTCTTGGATATACGCAGGTGCCGCTTGGAGAAACTCCAGTTGGCTCAAGGAGTATGGCTGTTAGTGCTGGGTTGCAATGTTATGGTCCTGGTGTAGTTAATTGGAAACATCGAGAAAGTGAGGCTGCCCAAAACCTAGCCGATGATACGCTTGATGCAGGACATCACTCCACTCGGATGCACCATCATATATCCTTTAAATTAATAGGCACGTCTCGCGTGTCTGCCCGGGATATTTGGCATTTCACTCCTTTTTACAATAGCAGTATGCAAAGTCAAAGATATGTTGAAGTTTTAATGGGAAATTTTTTGATTCCAGAGGGGCTCTCGGAAAGACAGCGAGCCTTATACGTCGAAGCTGCTAATTTTGCTAACCAAGCCTATCGTGAACTTTTGGCCCTCCTACAGCCTAGAATACTAGCGAGAATACAGGCCGTTTATCCTTCTACTTGGTGGAACCGGCAAGAGGTGAAAAAAAAGAAAATTACCCCAGAAGATAAAGCAGCCCGTCTTTCGATGGAGCTAGCAAGATATGTTATCCCCGTTTGCCAAAGATCGATTATTGACTATACGATCGACGACATCTCTCTCCTTAGATTATTTCACGCAAGTCTAATGCCTAATTTTTCTCAAGAGGCGCGATACTTAATTGCTAAGATGATTTTTGCTTATGCACAAAAAGACCCAGAAATACTTAGAGAGCTGGATCTGCCACTTAGCCGGCAAGCACCGGATTATCAATACGATTCAGCCGTAGTTGCTCAATTTGCCGAAGGTCAAGACGAGGTCTTGGGAGGCAATGTGGCTCAGCTCTTGGATATAAGCCATACTTCCAGTCGATCTCCAAGCGAGTTACTGGCTGACTTTGCTCGTGTGGCACTTGGAGCGACGGCGGTTTCTCTACCAGATGAGCAAATATTGCAAAGGCTACTAAACCCCATATTTAATCCTTATCTTCGTGACACATACGATGTTGGGATGCATGATCCACTGACTGCTTCTCTTAAGCAAATTAATGTTCAGTTTTTAATTAAAATCTCTTATATTATTGATCAGCAACGTCAGCGTCATCGGACAATCAGCGGGATTACCCCGACTCTTGAAGCGTTATACAGCGGGAAACCGGACTTTATTATTCCCAGTGTCATTGCCCAGGAAAGTTCCATTGTGGATTTTTATGCCGAAACTATGGAAACAATATATGCCTATGTCGCAAAATGTCTAGAGGCGGGAATTCCCAAAAAACAAGCGCTTCTACTGCTTCCTAATGCTCAAGCCATTCGGTTGGTTGAATCCGGGGATTTGTTAAGCTGGATTCATCGGTTTGGTCAAAGACTGTGTCTTACGGCCCAAGATGAGATTTTTAGGATTAACGTTTCCCAGGCAATACAGATATTGGAGCATATTCCCCAAGCGCGTCCAGCGCTTCTCGCGCTTTGTGGAGTGAACGCTGAAGTTAAGACCCATCCCGTTTGCCCGGAGGATGTTCGATGGTGTGGCCGACCAATGTGGATGCATGATCTAGATAAATATTTGACTGCCCGCGTTATTTGAAATATGAGTGTCTTAACAAAAAAAGAAATCCTGGTCAAAATTAAAGACAAAACCCTTTGGTTTGATCCGCCATTGGATAAATTTCAACTTCAGGCGCATAGCATCGATCTTCGGATCGGTTTTGACTTTATAATTCCCAGATCATGGGCCTTAACGAAGGAAGGCAGGGTAGCTCTTAAAGTTGACTATGGCGAAAACAAGAAATATCTCGAAGTAATATCCCTTAAGCCTGGCCAATTTTTCGAGATCTTACCAGGCGAGTTTATCGGCATCTCAACTCTGGAAAAAGTCAAAATTCCGGAAGGGTTAATGGCCGTTTTGTATCCCCGCTCTTCAATTAATCGAAGGGGCTTGTCTGTCGATTTGTCAGGTATAATTGATGCCGGGTTTGAAGGAAATCTTTTGGTTCCGGTGCGGAATAATACTACGTCTCAAACGATTCGTATCTATCCGGGTGAAAGGTTTTGTCAAATAGTTCTTGAAGATCTTTCTTCGCAAATCTCAAAACCCGAAGGCCGGTATCAAAAAGCCAATATGTCAGTCGGTGTCCTTAAAGAAAGAAACCAAGTCGAAGAAAGGCTTGTAAGGAAAGGCGACATCAAAAAACTAAAAAAAAGCTTCATGCTTAAATAGTCGACATCCTCATCCGATTGGCTTTGGTTTGTACCCCAAGCCTCAACTGGCCATCTCTGATGAATCTCAAACTGGAAAAACGGCTTGTTTACTGGTAAATTACGCACCAGATGCGCAAAGTTGAAACCGCAGAGATCATTAGAGCTTTTAAAGAAACAGAGGTCGGAAAACAAATCCCACTTTTCATTGAAGTAAAGAGGATGTTGGAGCTGGCTACGGGTGAAGCGCTTTGCCCAAACTCTACCGGTATTATCGAAAGAAGTGGTCCGCTAATATACACAATAACCGATAATATAGACCTCATCTGTTTCAGGGAACAGGGGGTCCCAGCCGCCATTAAAGTTGCCATGCTCTGGGCAGCGGTATCTTACGAGGCTCGTCCGGAAGCTGATTTACGAGAAGCAATGCGGAGAAAGCCGTTACCGAGATTCTCCGAGATTGGTTGGAAACCAGGTTCGATCACTCTCCAAATAGCTCGAGAAGCAGAAGCTCAGGCGAAGATAATTCGCCCACAAACGAAGGGTAAATTCACTGAAATAGATCTGGGGAAAATGAGAGATCACATGGAGAATGGAATTCAGTTAGGAAAAACAGAACTTATTGTTGTTGCGGGTCCTAATGGTGTGGGCAAGACGTCACTTGTTGCCGGGCTTGCTTCTTTTGCACAGAGCTGCGGATTGGAAATCTCTTCTGCTCATTTTCCTCGAAGAGACGGGCCCCTAGGACATGTAAATAATGCAATCTTAAAAGGGGAAACACAAATGACCTCGGAGGCTAAGCAAATGGTGTTTCTGGCTGATGCTTTAGATTTTCCTATGCCTCAAAGTACATTTCTTATTTGTGATCGCTTTAATCCCTTTGCCGAAGGTTTCGTTTACGGACCTAAGGAGGGAAACTTCGATCCGTTTATCCTTGCCGCCAGGGAACAATTTAATATGGTCCCCTGGGTATTTATTCTGGATCGACATCCTGCTTTATGCTTTGACGCCATTAAAAAGCGCGGCGGCGAACGAAGGATTTATGAACAAAGCGTTGAGCAACTTATTAGCCAACAGCTTCGTTTTTGGGCCCTTTTCAAAGTTCCGGGAACTGTTGGTATTAACGTCGATATCCCGCCTCAAGAGCAAGATGAAAGAGAAGTGATTATGCGGGCTACTCAAAAAGCAATTGTTGCGGCAATCAATCGAGGGATATTACAAAGAGCCCTGGTCAGGCAAACAAAATACCCCGATTACACCCAAGCTGATGATGCTGTCTGGACTCAATATCGGAAGTGGTATTTGGAAAGACCTGAAAGATATCGGAGCTTTTTAGAAAACTTTAGAGACGGTTAATACAAAAATCTCTATTACTTATTAACTGGCCTACTGCAGACAAAAATAATACAGCCCTTTTCATCCTGGCGTCTTTCGGCGCCATACTGACACCCTGAAGGAATTAAAATGTCAGGACAGGTATTGCCTAACACTTTCAGTCGATTTTGTTGGGTGATGGAATAAAGCGAGAGGAAAAGAACTACCAAGCCGACGAACAGACTCATCATCAAAAACCAAATTCTCATGACCCTGGGCTCATTAACTTTGGGCGACATTTTCTTAAGAATATAGTACCGCCAGAGTGATCTCTTTACAAGAGGTTGTATAAGTCAAGGACATTTGCGACATTCCTCCTTTCGCAACAAAGTATCCCAGCGGGCTTTGCAACTCCAGGGAGTGGTGTCTCCGTTTAGTGTT
>Ga0075743_113_pt1 | contig 27045 bp, 28 predicted proteins | sample RifGroB1_FD_68435 | JGI IMG/M metagenome (GOLD analysis project Ga0075743, IMG submission 68435) | Microgenomates bacterium GW2011_GWB1_44_8
CTCACCCCCAATCATTTACCTTATGGGGTAAGACTACTTCTTAAAAAGGTGACATTTCTACTTTGCTCACCGGGGTGACATTATCACTTTGCGCTAACACCAGTTTGTATTTCTTGTATTTTTGTCCGCTTAAATTTAAACTATCCTTTGTTGTCGGGGTTTACCCTGAAAAATTTTCGCTGAAATTTTTTAGGGCGCATAGCTCAGTTGGTAGAGTGTTTCATTGACATTGAAAAGGTCTCAGGTTCGAGTCCTGATGCGCCCACTAAAAAGTTTTCGACAAAACTTTTCAGTGTAAACACCGGCCAGAATCTAGCTCTCGTACTAAAAAGTTTTCGACAAAACTTTTCAGTGTAAGCACATTTAAGGAAGTTATCTGATAATCTAAAGAGTAGCCAATGCAGAAAGATTTAATACAAAAAGGTTGGGAGAAAAATGTAATTCCGCCCTTTAGGCAAGATTTAGTAAGCAAAATTGCTAAGGATATGGTGGAGGTTTGTGCAAAACTAAAAAGCGGGCAAAAAGTGATAATTTTTTATGACGCACCGGGTGGTCAATTGGCAGAAACCGTCGCAGAGCTATCTTCAAGGAAGGGTGCTAGGGTCTGGTACTACGTTAGAAATATGAATATTGATAGGACTCTGGCCACTTTTATGAACAATCGGGACATCGCCAGAAGTCAGACATTCCTTGATATACAGCTACATGAAGCTGATGTTGTTTTCTTAATTAGAGCGGCAGAAGATCCTTTGGTAATGGGAGCAGTACCAAATGATAAAATGAAACTCTGGACGCAGGCCCAAAAGACAGTACTTATGGACTTTCGGGTCAATCACACTAATTGGTGCTTGATATACTGGCCGACTCCCTTTGAAGCTCGCGTGGAAAAAATCCCTTACGAAGAATATGTAAATTTGTTTTTTAGTGCTTGTAATCAGCCATGGGAAAAGATAAAAGAAGCTCAGAAACAGTTAGTAAAAGTTCTAAATAAAGGAAAAGCCCTAGAGATTTCTGCAAACCAAAACGACCCCAATATAACAAAGAGAACTAAGATAGCTATGGACATCGGACCGATGACGTTTGCCAATACCATCATCGATGTCAATTACCCGGGATCTGAAGTATTTTCCAGCCCGGTAAAACATTCGGTAAACGGGCAGATTTTCGCCCCCGGGGTATATTCTTACGCAGGCAAAAAGATGGAAGATATCGGGCTTATTGTAAAAGATGGGCGAATCATCGATGCTCAGGCGAAAGATGGCCAAGCCTCACTGATGGAAATTCTCAACCGCGATGATGGTGCTCGATATTTTGGTGAGATAGCTTTCGGGACTAATCCTGGTCTTAGAAGGAGGCTTTTTAATCCGCTTTTAAATGAAAAAGTAGGTGGGAGCTTTCACATCACACCCGGAAAGGCCTATGAACTAACGGAAGTAGGAGGAGAGAAGGTCAACTTGGATAACGGAAACCGCAGCAGTATCCATTGGGATATCACCATATTAATGCTGCCGCAATATGGTGGAGGAGAGATTAAGATTGACGGAAAAACAATTCAGAAAAACGGCCGTTTTTTGGATCCCAAGCTAAGTGTTCTCAATGAAGGGTTGACAGCAAAATAATAGTTTATATAATTAAGCCAAGATCTTTTGCCGGTTGCATGAGCCTACCAAACTCAAAGTTCCGCCTTTCGGTGAGACACGGCAAAAGCGCAAACCAGCGTAATTGGGGTTAATTAAGTACCCGCAAGAAGTGCGATGGAACCGTCCAAGGAAACTTGAACTCGCACAAAGAAAAGCGGGTATTTTGTTTTTATCGCACACTATGTCTAAAATTCTTGAAGAAAAGTTATCCAAAAAATCGAAGGAAGAACAAAATTTATGGGCCATAAGGCACACCGCCGAGCATGTCCTGCACACGGCCATGCAAAATCTTTATCCGAAGCTTAAAAAGGCCATGGGGCCGGCAACAGACGAGGGTTTCTATTTTGATTTTGACTTGGACGAAAAAGTCAACGAGTCCGATTTCCCCAAAATTGAAAAAGAGATGAACCGGTTAATCCAAGCGGATCTCACAATGACCCAGGAATATATTTCCGATTCTGAAGCACGAAAGACTTTTAAAGGCAATCCCTTTAAGCTCGACTGGGTTAACCAAATAAAAAAACGTGGCGAAAAGCTATCTATTTATAAGATGGGTAGTGAAGATTTAGATCTTTGTAGCGGACCACATGTCAAATCAACCGGGATGATAAGGGCCTTCAAACTCCTAAAAATTGCAGGAGCCTACTGGCATGGTGACGAAAAAAATAAAATGCTAACCAGGATTTATGGTACGGCCTTTCCTTCAAGCGTCGAGCTTGATGCTTATCTTAAACAACTTGAAGAATCTGAGAAAAGAGATCATCGAAAACTAGGTCAAGAACTAGATCTATTTTCAACAAACCAGTTGACCGGGCAGGGGTTAATCCTTTGGCATCCCAAGCTGGCAACCGTAAGAAACATTGTAGAGCAGTTTTGGAAGGATGTTCATATAAAAAACGGCTATCAGCTTGTATTCACCCCGCATATCGCCGGTATGGATATGTTTGTTAAGACTCGCCACTATACGAAATATATTAACTCCATGTTCCCGGCAATGCTGCATCAGTATATCGAGGGAGAAAGTAAAAGCGACTACTCAGCCGACGAGCAACTTAAACCAATGAATTGCCCTAATCATGTACAGATATTTAAAGTTCACCCTCGAAGTTATCGGGAATTGCCGCTCAGAATGGGCGAACTGGGGACTGTGTATCGGTACGAAAGAGCCGGGGTTCTACATGGGATGACTAGAGTAAGAGGATTTACGCAAGATGATTCTCATATCTTTTGTACCCCAGAACAAGTAATTGATGAAGTGCGAGAGACTATCAAATTGACAAGGTATTTTTATGAGGAGATATTTGGTTTTAAAGATTACCAGGCATACCTTTCCACCAGACCCGAGGAGTACTTGGGCACTTTGGAAATGTGGGACTTTGCCCAGGATGCACTTAAAAGAGCGATGGAAATGGAAAATGTCAGTTTCAAGGTTGACGAAGGTGCCGGAGTATTTTACGGTCCAAAAATAGATTCGAAGGTTAGAGATTCATTGGGACGCGAGTGGCAACTTGGAACAATCCAGTTTGATTTCAATCTACCCACCCTTTCCGAGTCATCCAAGAAGGATATTGATGATTTTTGGGAACTTAAGACCTTTAGGGATAAATTCAGGACGCGAGAAAATTTAGCCAAGTACCTAAAGCAAATGGGAAGGGGTCTTGATGTCAAGTTTATTGATAAGGATGGTCAAGAAAAAACCGTTGTTATGATCCACCGTACAATTTTGGGCTCGATGGAAAGATTCTTTGGCGTTTTAATTGAACACTATGGCGGAGCCTTTCCTTTGTGGCTGGCGCCAGTTCAAGTGGTGGTAATCCCTATTTCGGATAAGTTTTCGGAATACGGGAAAACGGTTGCTGATCAGTTAAAAAATAAAGATATCCGCGTTGAGCTTGATGACAGAACTGAGACCATGCAAGCCAAAATTCGAGATGCCCAGCTGAAGAAAATGCCCTACATGCTTATTGTTGGAGGAAGAGAAGCAGAAACGGGTACGGTTGCGGTTAGACTGCGAACAGGTGAAGATTTAGGTCAAATAGCCCTTGAAGCCCTGATTGACCGTCTTGAAAAATCTATTGCTAGTCGTAGTAATCTATGATAATCTTTGACTAATTAGTTAGTTTTTGACTTTGGCAGCCATAAAAGTATACCGATTAAATAATCAAATTACCGCTTCTCCTGTAAGACTCATTTCTTCGGATGGGAAACAGATCGGGGTAGTACCTATCGAAGAAGCCAGGAAAATGGCAGAGGAATCAAACCAAGATCTGGTAGAAATATCAGGTGAAGCTCAACCGCCGGTTATTAAGCTGATTGATTTTAAAAAATTTAGATATCAAGAAGCTAAAAAAGAAAGAGAAGCCGCCAAGAAAGTTAAGAAAGTAGACTTAAAAGAAGTCCGCTTAACACCTTTTATGGCTGAAGGTGATTTTCGAGTAAAAGTGGAGCGTATGAAAGAATTCATTACTGAGGGGAACAAAGTCAGGATCACCGTACGCTTCACAGGAAGACAGATGGGAAAAACTCAATTTGGGTTTATAATAATGAAAAAGGCATTTGATGCACTGGCAGATTATGCCACTGTTGATCAGATGCCAAAACTGATAGGTCGCCAAATTATTGCCGTTATGACACCGGCAAAGAAAGGATAATATGCCGAAGATGAAATCACGTCGATCCGTCCAACGAAGGTTCAGAGTTTCCGGAACAGGAAAGATATTAAGACGATCTTCGTTTAATCGACACCTTAAGCGAAAAAAAACAAAATCACAAATGAGGCGGTTGGGAGTCGAAAAACAAGTTACGGGAAGAGTTAAGAAGAAGATTGCCCGAATATTGAAAGTGTAACTTATAGTCTCCAATCTGGACGATTTTTGCAATCCGAGCTAAAATAGCGAGTAACCTCAATAAAAACACATATGAGAGTAAAGTCAAAAGCACAAATAAGACACCGAAAGTTGTTAAAGAGGGCAAAGGGTTACCGGATGACAAAACACCGGTTAGTGAAAGCGGCTTCCGAAGCCACCTTGCATGCCGGACAATACGCTTACGCCGGGCGGAAACTACGCAAACGACAGCTAAGAAGTTTGTGGATAACAAGGCTAAATATCGCCTTAAGGCAAGCAGGAATGACCTACTCGACATTCATCAATCGGTTAAAGGTGGCAAATATTACTATCAATAGAAAAATTCTGGCCGAAATGGCGGTGAATGACTCGAACTCCTTTAAGGCCATTATCGATAAAGTTAAGTAGTGCCGCTTGATTCGCAAAAAAGTTTAATTTAAGATTTAAATGATGATTATTTCTCTTACTCCCCGATATTTCTTTTTTACCATCGTACTTTAATAGGGGAGGAAAACATTATTTTAAAACTCCCCGAAAGGGGATTTTTTTGTGCTAAAACATGACCAAACTTATCTATCTGACTGATTCGTATCAAAAAACCCTTGAAACGGCGGTTTTAGATATCGGCAACAAGGGCAATCAAACCTGGGTAATTCTCAAAGAAACAATATTTTATCCCGCCGGTGGAGGGCAACCGTCTGATCAAGGAAGAATCGAAGGACCACATGGAAGCCTGGCGGTCTCTCACGTCAGTTACAACGACGGCAAACCGTTGCATCTTGGAAAAGTGGATGGCGATTTAAAAAAGGGTGACAAAGTTAATTTACAAATTGATTGGCAAAAAAGATATCGAAACATGCAAGTACACACCGCCGGCCACATTATCCATGAGGTAATAAAAGAAATTGCACCTGAGGTTGAGCCACTTGAAGGGGAACACGGTAAACATCCTTCTATCCAATATAAAGGCATAGTCGATGAACTTTTAAAGCAAGACATTGAAAAAAAGTCAAATGACATTATTTCACAAAACCTGGAAATCACCTCTAAATTTGTAACGAAAGAGGAGTTGGCAATAATGCTTACCAAGGTGCCTGATTATCTTCCAACCAACAAGCGTCTTCGTGTCATATCTTTAGGAAGTTATCCACCCACACCCGATGGGGGAACTCAGGTAAGAGAAACGGGCGAGGTACCCGCCATTTCTATATCGGCAATTGATTATGACCAAAGTGGTAACTCTACCGTAAGTTACGAAGTCGCTCACGTCGAATCCAAAGTAACTTCAGAAATAGTACAGAACAATGAGCCAGTTGAAGATTTTGAACAATTAAAATCTGAAGTTTTAAAACTGATAAAGGCTAGCAAGGACATCGATTCTGTGCGTTTCAAAGTTATGGGAAAGAAGGGACTACTTAATGAAACTTTCAAAAAGGTATTGGGGGATATGAAATTTAATAAATCCGCCGTTGGTCTGGCATTTAATAAATTGAAACAGGAACTAGAGGAAGAGTTTGAAGATAAAAAGACAACAAAAAAAGGTGTCGAAAAAGAACCCGAAGCCGATTTAACCCTCCCGGGAACACCCATCCCCGTTGGCCTTTTACATCCAGTTAATGCCGTTGCTCGCGAGATAAACGAAATTTTCCACGGCTTAGGATTTAGTGTCGCTGACGGCCCGGAACTGGAAACGGATGAATATAACTATAACAGGTTGAACTTACCTATGGATCACCCGGCAAGAGACCTTCAAGACTCGCTATATATAAAAGAACCGGATATCTTATTACGAACTCACACCTCAAGTGTAGAAGCACATATCTTGGCTGAGAAAAAACCACCATATCGTTATGTGTTTCCGGGAAAGTGTTATCGATTTGAAAATGTTAACGCCTCTAACCATATGATGTTTTATCAATATCAAGGGTTGGCAGTTGGGGAAGGGATCTCGCTGGCGAACTTAAAGTCAACTTTTGATACATTTTTAAGAAAATTTTACGGTGAAAAAACCAAGTCTCGTTTCCGTTGTAAATATTATCCTGAGGTGGAACCCGGAGTTGGCGTCGATATACAATGTCCGTTTTGTCAACAAAAGGGATGCTCCGTGTGTAAATTTCGCGGGTGGGTTGAAATTGCCGGAGCAGGAATGGTACACCCGAATATGTTGCGCAGAGTTGAGCTTGATCCCCGGAAGTATTCGGGATTTGCTTTCGGGATGGGCCTAGACCGACTAGCGATGACCAGATATGGGATAAATGACATAAGAGCACTTTTTAATGGTGATTTAGTTTATAAAGTATGAAAGTCCCTTTATCTTGGTTAGCCGAATACGTTAAATTACCGCCGACCAAACAACTGACGGACCGATTGACTATGATCGGTCACCTGTTGGACAAAGAATTAGAGGTTAACGGTGAGACGGTTATTGACCTTGAGCTTAGAGGAAACCGTGCCGACCTCTTTGGTATAGTCGGAATCGCCAGAGAAGTGTCAGCGGCTTTTGAGACATCACTTATAGCACCAAAAACCGTGTCACTACCAAGAATTGATTCAAAATCACCGCTCATAACTGTTAACGAGAATGCTTTTGACTTAGTGAGTAGGTTTACCGCTTTAAAGCTAAGTGTGAAAATAAAACCTTCTCCGGCGTGGATGAGAAAAAGGTTGGAAGCATACGGTGTTCCAGCGATTAACAACGTTATCGATATCACGAATTATGTGATGCTTGAGACCGCACAACCGATACACGCTTTTGATTACGGACTGCTAAGAGGCGGACATCTAACTTTAAGAAGGGCTAAAAGTGGAGAAATATTTCACACGATTCAACAAGGTACAAATATTAAGTTATCTTCAAATGACTTAGTGATTAGTGATGATGAAAAGGCTCAGACATTGATGATGATTGGCGGATTTTATTCCGGGGTCAACGAAAAGACAGAGGAAACATTGATTGAGGCAGCTATTTACAATCAAGGAAGCTGTCGCCGAACAGCACGAAGGCTAAAGATAGCGACTGACGCGGGAACAAGACAGGAAAAGAACCTTGATCCTTATGGTGTTGGATATGCGCTGGAAAGAGCGGTTTATCTTTTACAGGAATTGGCTGATGCGAAAGTAACGAGTGAGACGTCTGACTACTTTCCCAACCCTCCCAAACAAACGGAAATCGAATTTGATGAGAATGATATTTTCAGGCTGGGCGGAGTTGTTGTACCCGGGAAAGAAGTAGTCAAAATGTTAAATAACCTAGAATTCAAAACAGAGGCAGTATCTGATCGCGTACTAAAGGTGACTGTTCCAACGTTTAGAACAGACGTTGAAGGAATTGCTGACTTGGTTGAGGAAATAGTGCGAATTTATGGATATGAAAGTATTCCCTTAACTCCTCTTACTGATCAAACACCAGAGCCAGACACGTATCCCTCGTATTCTATCGGCGAAAAGCTACGTGATCTTTTAACCGGAATGGGGATAAATGAAGTGGTGACACTTTCGATGGTTGCCAACGAGCTTGCCCCGGGTGGTATACCGTTGGTAAACCCACCTGATCCGAATTTCGGAAACCTCAGAACCAAAATCAGTCCCAGCTTAATAAACTACGCTCAGAGATTACTTAACGCGAATCAGCAAAGGGTGTCCATCTTTGAGATTGGGAAGATATTTCAGAAGACTATACCAAAGCCGGTCAGTAAAGGAGACTCCTTTTCTGATATAGAAGGATATGGAGAAAGTTTGCATCTTGGAATAGCGATGGCAGGAAAGAATGAGGAAAAGAACTGGAATAACCAACCTAGAGATTTCAATATTTATGATCTAAAGGGGATATTAGATCGGTTGGCTATCTTGCTGGGTGTTGATAAGTTGAATTATGAAATCGGGCAAGCCGGATCAGTTTTCTGGATAGAAATTAACGTTGAGGAGTTGATGAAGAATATCTCGCAATTTAGCCCTTTGTACCGTGTTATTTCTGCATTCCCGCCAATTATTGAGGATATAAACATTGTCTCGATGGCCTTACCTTATGAGCAACTTGTGGCGAAGATAAGAAAAGTAAGCCCTCTGATAGCCAATGTTTGTCTTGTTGATAAGTTTAATCAGAAACTGACACTCAGAATCACCTACCATAGTGACAAAAGACAGCTTTCCACTCAAGACATCGAGCCGATCCGGAAACAACTTCAAGACTTAAATCGGGTGGGGAAATAGTCCTCTAAAAGGGACTAGGGGTAGAAGCTCTTTTCTACCCCCTCCTTAGCTTAACTAATCGCCTGACCGGTTTGGATGGCCCACATATGGGCGTACATTCCGTTTATGGCCAGGAGTTCGTTATGGGTCCCTTCTTCGATTTTTCTTCCCCCTTCCAGGACGACGATCTTATCGGCGTGCATGACAGTCGCCAGTCGGTGGGCAGAGATCATGACCGTACATTTGTGGTACAGCCTCTTGATTGCCTCTTGCATGACAACCTCAGTACCGGAATCAACCGCCGAGGTTGGTTCATCCAGAAGCAAGATAGGCGCTTTAAGCAACAACGCACGGGCAAAAGCCAACCGTTGCTTTTGACCAGCCGAAAGTTTGAGACCTCTTTCGCCGACTTTGGTGTCATAATTTTCCTGCAGGCTCATGATAAATTCATGCAGTCCCGCCTGTTTGGCAGCGCTCACTACCTCGCCTCTGCTTGCTTTTGGCCTACCAAAAGCGATATTGTTAGCGACAGTTTCATCGAAAATAGAGATCTGATCTCCCGAAGCCATGTGGGCGATATGAGACAAGAGAGACGGATGGTGCCAGTCTCTAATATCGTAACCGCCGACCAATAGATTTCCGGCATGCGGGTGGCGCATACCCATTGTCAGTTGGTAAAGCGTCGACTTACCCGCCCCAGACTTGCCCACTAAGCCTATGGTAGAACCCTCCGGAACAAACAGGTCTACGTCATGGATTATTCCGTTTCCCCTGCAGTAGTCACCTTTGTATGAGAAACAGACTTGGTTCATGACAATGTCAAGAGACTTGGTTGTCTTGCGAACTGATCCTGTCTGGGGAATTGTCGATTTTTCTTCACGGAGACTTAACAGTCGGTTTACCGGCTCAGCCGCATCAAAAACACGATCAAGAAGGCTAACATATTTCCAGCAGCTATCAAACAGCTTGTCGGTTAGCCCCCAGATGAAAATTAGTGTCGGGACAGCCAACTGTCCGTTTTGAAGCTGATAAACCCAAAGCGGGACAAGAATCAGCCGTGCAACATTGAGAACCCAAATCCGCAGACGGTTATAGCGGTAGTTGGCTATCCGAAAGTCTTTTTCGGTCAGTCTTACCTGCTTATCGTGATCACCAACATACTCACTGGTCAGTCTATTTTCTTGACCATACTCAATAATGGTTGGAATATTCTGAATAGACTCAACCTCCCGATGCCCCATCTTTTCATAAAGCTTAAACCTCTCCTCACGAATGCTTTTGCGCTCTTCGTTTGAACGCAAGGTCAGCTTTATGAAGATAACCGAAGCCACGACAACGACAAGTACAGAGATAGGACTAAAGATGATCAGTGGGACAAGACTGATCGCTGCTTGTATCGTCCTCGGTACAAATTCCCAGCTAAGGCTATTAACAAGCTGCTCGAGCCTGTCTACCCCACTGTTTACTCGACTTAAAACCGCGCCTGACTGGTGACTGTGATGCCAACCTACGTCAAGGTTAAGCATCTTTTTGAACATCTCGATTTTGACATAACGGGAAAGTGGAACGCTGTGTTTGGTTACAATGTGCCAGTCGACGGCGTTGTCCAGGCGCATGTAGATGTCATCAAAGACATATTTACCCAAGATAACCAGCGCCCAAACATAGGCGTCGGCGTTACTTTGGTACAGCTGGATGACTAGGCTTTGCATATAGCCACCCACAACCTCAAAGAGGCCGTAAATTGTCATAAGTGCCCCGAACACGAAAAACGTGCCATGGAATGGCGACAAGAACCGCCAAAGTTTGGACCACATAAAAACTCCTTTTGTTTGTTTTCCCCAAGTAACGTCCGGAGATTGTGATAACGCTGTGGCTTTTGCCACAGCTTTTGCTTAGAAAGAAGAGTTGAAAGTTTTTTGCAAAGCAACAGTCGTGGTAAAAGCCGGTTTTTGCAACGAAACGGCCCCGCTTATGAAAAGCGGTAAGATTACGGGAGTCATTAGTAAATTAGTGACTACCATACGTTTTGCCCCCTTTATCGAGGCTTTTTCAAGATATCACTTGACTATAGAGCTGTCAAGATACCTAAAAGGGCTATAATTTACCTATGGCCAAGCATCAAAGCCTACTTAAGGCAAAACAACTGTTCCTTGATTATTATCTACAGCTTCTGCCGCAATTTGTTTCAACGGCTCAAATTGATGCGTACCTCTCCACACGGAATCCACAGGTTATATTGGTGTCCCCATACCATGAAGACAAAATCAAGAAGTTGTGGCAAAAACAAAAATTAACCTGGACGCCATTAGCCTGGTTTCCTCATACTTTACTCTGGCCGGAAAACGCTGACCTTGGTCAATCTCTTCCCGGTTTTACACAAGGATGGCTATACCCGTTAAACCCCTCTTCACTTCTCCCCATTCTCGCTCTTGACCCTAAACCATCGGACGCAATTCTTGATGCCAGTGCCGCTCCGGGAGGAAAAACAATCGCCATGGCCAATTACCTTTTTCCACATTCACCCAATATCGTGGCCAACGACGTCTCTCGTCCCCGTTTCAAACGCTTGTGTACCGCCCTTAAACTTTTTGGCTATCCTCAAATCGCGACACTCTCTTCACCGATTCAAACTCTTTCTCAAAAATTAAACAAATCATTCACAAAAATTCTCCTCGACGCTCCTTGTAGCAGCGAAAAGCATGTGTACAATTCCAAATTCCACCTGAAGATCTGGTCACCCAAGCGCATTAATACCCTCTGCCAACTTCAGTCGGTATTAATTAAGTCACTCCTTCCTTTTTTAGGGTCAAATGGGCGCTTAATTTACAGCACCTGCGCTCTCGCACCCGCCGAAAATGAGGATACTGCAAACAAAATTCTTTCAAAACATCCCGAGATCAATCTTCAACCGATACCTGACTCCGTTTTCAGCTTAACTAACCTTGAAACACCCGATCACACTTTTCTTCGACTTAACAGCACAAATTCAGGATTCGACCCGATGTTTATCGCCATTTTTAGCAAACACTAAACTTTGCAATATATATAAGCACTACTACGGAGTAGCGGTCGGTAACAGCACCGGCGTCGGGGTTGCCGCCGACCAATCCCAAGCGACGTTTATTCCCACCTTTATTGAAACTTCGGCCGACCGTCCACGATCGTCACTTGCCTTGACCGTTATTTTATGTGGTCCATCGGGTACATTCACATTTGCGGCTATGGTTTCGTGATCACTGGTTGCTTTACTTTGATCATCAATGAAAATCTCCATCCGATTAATGTTTCCAATTGATTGAGAGTTAGCTTTGATATCAAAGCTGTTGCTATTTATCTGTTGCTGGTCAGAAGGGCTTTCTATATTGACCACCACATCGTTGGCTGTATCGCAATATTCAGTCGGGGGATGATATTTAGAATCAGACTGCGTTGAAAGCCAACTATCAATTCCTTCCTGCCATCTGTTAGTCCCGTTATTAACCGCCGTCGGATCTTTTTCCTTGAAAATATAAAACTCCTTAGCATCAAACACCCCATGAGCAATATCGGCTGGGGTGGCTAGTTTGCCGGATGAACGACAAACTTTTAGCATTTTATGGATCGGGTCTTCTGTCGGTGGCTCTGTGCCTTGGATGAAATATTCAAGCCTCGAAGGAAACCCATCATGGGCTCTAAATCCTGAAACTTTATCAACTTCTGCGGTAGTCACTTCCGGAGGAACAGGAAATTTTTCATCCTTAATGCCATCGAGAGAACCAAGAAGAATTCTTCGCCAAATCGGTGCTGCTCCTGTCACCCCAGAGGCAACCTGTGTCATCTCGCTGTTATTATTGTTACCGACCCACACACCCACAATCCGTGATGGTGTCCAGCCAATCGTCCAATTATCTCTTTTATCATTTGTCGTCCCGGTCTTAACAGCCACCGTCTTACCGGGAATATTCAACAAGCTATTAGGTGAAAAGGTAATCGAGCGTGCATCATTGTCAGAAAGAATATTATTAATTAGAAAAGCTTGACCGGGTGAAAGTACCCGGTTTCCCTCTGAGGGATAAAATTCTTCAAGAATACGGCCATCCCGATCGGTCACTTTTAAAATAGCGACCGGATCTTTTCGGAATCCACCGTTGGCAAAAGATGAATAAGCGGAGACCAAGTCTAGTAAGCGTACTTCGCCCCCTCCCAAAGTAACCGAGAGACCAAGGCGCTGCAAATTTTCATCGGTGGGCTCAAGGCTAAGAATACCCATATCGTACGCCGTAGAAAGCATGTCTTTAATACCAACCAAGGCAAGCATTTTGACGGCAGGAACGTTGATAGAGGAGCCCAATGCAGTCCGAATTGACAGTGGTCCATGAAATTTTCCATCATAATTTACCGGCTTATAGTCCGGAAGATTAACTCCTCCGGGAAATGTCGTCGCCACATCCATAAGCATGGAAGAAGGTGTATAGCCATTTTTAAATCCGGTAACATATGTAACCGGCTTTATGGTTGATCCGGGTTGTCTTAAAGATAGAACAACGTTCACTTTTCCATCGTAATTCGGGTCATCCCAACGCCGTGACCCCACCATGCTTAAAATTTCGCCGGTTTTTGGATTCATAACCAGCGCCGCGCCATTTGTAATTTTGAGGTTTATCACCTTTGCAATTTCCTCGCTAACCGCAGCCTGAGCCTTTTCCTGAAGATCCAGATCCAAAGTCGTAACCACCGATAGGCCCCTAGATTCAACCACCGATTCCCCATAGCGTTTATTCAAAATATCTTTAACGTAAAATACAAAATGAGGAGCCTTAAGTTCTCCGGAGTGACTGGCAAAATTTACTTGTGCCACCTGTCCCGCCGCCATCTTCTCTTGGTCTGCGGTAATATATCCGTCTTCACGCATCCTCCGAAGTACATCCTTCGTCCTGGCTTGATAGGCAGTCGGGTATAAGCCAAAGGGTGTTAACCGAGACGGTTCTTGAGGCAACCCGGCAAGAACTGCCGATTCGACCAAATTTAACTCGGAAACTTTCTTGCCAAAATAAGTATCTGCCGCTTCCACTATACCCACCGCAGTGCCACCGTAGGGAGCCTCGTTTAAATACATTTGAAGTATCTGCACTTTAGAGAATTTTTTCTCGATCTCCACCGACAATATAAACTCTTTTATTTTTCTCACCACTGTTCTTTGGGGAGTCAGCAATGCATTTTTTACCAACTGTTGGGTTAATGTCGAACCGCCGGTTAAACGACGGCGAAAAACCAAGTTATAAACTATACGTAAATAGCCGGCCGGATCGAAGCCCTGATGCTTATAAAAATTTTTATCCTCAATGGCAATCGTTGCCTGACGCAGCGAAAGGGGAACATCCTCTAGTTTTACCGGGGTTCGCCGTGCCTGCTTAAAAACATCATAGAGAAGCTTACCGTTTCGATCGAATATCTTGGTTGAAAATCCTTCTCGGCGTACGACAGCATCAGGGCTGGGAAGGTCCTTGGAATAATAGGCAAAGAGAAACGTAACTCCCAATATCAGAAGTAATACACTAATGAAAGTAATTGTGGCTATCTTGGATAGAAGCTGCGTCTGACTAAACCGAGAACGAAACTGCCTTCTCCATGTTGGATGAAATAACACTAGCTCATTTTAACTTCAGCATCACCAGCAAGCAACTATCCAAGGTCGCCATAATTCAAATCTTGCCTTGTGAAATAGTCTATGCAAAAATAACCAAGTGATATTATCTAAACGCTTACGTCGAGTTTGGGCAGTTATTGTAATAATATCCTCCGTCGCCTTAATCGGGTCAGCCTTTATACCCTATCTGCTCTACGCCAGATAAGGCAATTGGCTAAAGCTAATTTCAGCAAAGCTCTTTAGAGTCACAAGGTACACTTCAAAAACTCAAATTTGAGTTTTTCAGTATAACGAATCTCATCTGATTTTTCGCTCTACGAGCTGCAAATCAGAGTAAGATTAGTATATGGAAATAGACCGGCCGGTACGATATCTAAAAAGTGTCGGTCCTCTGATGGCATCAAGGCTGGAAAAACTGAATATAAGAACAATCAAGGATCTGCTCTATCACCTGCCGTTTCGCTACGACGACTTTACCGTCAAAACGAGAGTCTCAGATGTACGAGTAGGCGAGACGGTAACCATCTCCGGTTTTATTAAAGAGATTAAAAACGTCTTCACTAAACACGGTAAACGTATCCAAGAGGGGATCGTTCAAGATGATTCCGGACAGATCAGCCTTATTTGGTTCAACCAGATGTATTTAACTAAAATATTGCATGCGGGCATAGAAATCTCTCTTTCGGGAAAGGTTGATTTCTTTGGCCAAAAAAAGGCGCTCATCTCCCCGGAATACGAAATTATTTCTCCGGAGAACAAAGAAACCCTCCATACGGGAAGGTTAGTTCCAGTTTATCCGGAGACAAAAGGTATCAGCTCCAAATGGATCCGAAAAAGAATCAACGACATACTCAGTGATGCTCTATTTACCATTGAGGAGGCGTTACCTGACTCCTTTCTTAAGGCCCACGACTTGATGCCAATAGCCCAAGCGATAAAAGAAATACATTTTCCGACCTCCCAAACACAAGCCTCTCTGGCAAGAAGAAGGCTCGCCTTTGAGGAGTTACTCGCTATTCAATTGTCTGTCTTAGAACGTAAGCGCTCCTGGAGCAATAAAGAAAGCGCAAGCGCCCTCAAAATAGACAGGGACGACTTAACCCAATTTATTCAGAATCTTCCTTTCTCACTTACCTCATCTCAAATAACAGCAACTAAAGAAATCCTGGATGATATGACTAAAAAATCACCGATGAACCGACTACTTGAAGGGGATACGGGTAGCGGAAAGACCGTGGTTGCTGCAATAGCCGCATATGAAACTTATAAAAACAAGCTCAAAGCCATCTTTATGGCCCCAACCGAAATCCTGGCAAATCAACACGCAGCCACCCTAAAGGCTCTATTGTCATCACATGGTGTCCGGATAGGCCTTCTAACGGCATCTCATAAACCCACGGAGGGAGATTATGACGTCCTCGTCGGAACTCAGGCGCTGCTATTTCGTGACCAGATGGAAAACGTTGCTCTGCTTGTAATAGACGAACAACACCGTTTTGGAGTATCTCAACGCGCGCTATTAACAAAAGGCAAATTATCTCCCCATATACTGACGATGACCGCCACACCTATACCTCGAACCGTTGCCCTAACCTTCTTTGGAGATTTGGACCTCTCGATAATTGACCAGATGCCCATAGGCAGAAAGCTCGTTAAAACATATATCGTCCCACCCGAAAAACGCTCTGACGCTTTTGTTTGGGTAAAAAACGAAATACTTACTAAAAACACTCAGGCTTTTATCATCTACCCTTTGATCGAAGAATCTGAAACTCTTTCAGATGTCCGAGCCGCTACCAAAGAATATGCCCAGCTAAGCGAATCTTTCTTCAAAGATGTTGCTACCGGTTTATTGCATGGTCAAATGAAGAGTAAGGAAAAATCAGATACCCTTGAACATTTTTCCCAGGGGGAGATTAAAGTACTGGTTGCTACCCCGGTTGTCGAGGTCGGCATCGATGTTCCCAATGCCACCATTATGGTCATCGAAGGCGCAGAGCGTTTTGGGCTTGCCCAACTACATCAACTCCGGGGGCGTGTGGGAAGAAGTGACAAAACTTCTTCTTGTCTAATACTAACCCAAACAGAAAATGAATTAGTCTTAAAGCGCCTATCTAGTCTAAGAAATATATACTCTGGGGCGGCCCTTGCCGAAATTGATTTAAAACTCCGAGGACCGGGCGAAATTTATGGATTAAGACAACATGGCTTTCCAGAATTAAAAGCAGCCGACCTAAACGATCAACAATTAATGCTTGAAACGAAAGAGGCTGCCAAAGACCTCATTGACGGCTTAGACCAATTACCAGCCTTGAGAAAGAGCCTGGAAAGCTATAAAATAGACGAAGTTTCACCAAACTGATATTAATCTATGACACCATTACCCAAAAGACGTCACTCAACTCGCCGCCAGGGCAAGCGCAGAAATAGTCAAACTGTTGCTATCCCAAAGTTTCAGACATGCCCAAACTGCTCAAAACTAAAAAGGTCGCATCGTGTCTGTCCAAACTGCGGAACCTATAAAGGTAAAGTTGTGGTCATAAAACAGGTTGTTAAATAAACTTCTGTTATGAAATCGCCACTTGATCCTAGGCATAGGAGGCGTCGTGAAGCGGTTAAAGACCTCTTTATGCAAACTTTTAGCCAACCGGCAACGAACGAGCTTGCAAAGAAGGTCATGCAGCACTACCCGGCCCTTGATTCCATTATCTTAAAATGTGCCCCCCAATGGCCGGTTGATAAACTGAATAGAATTGACCTCGCCATATTAAGACTGGCAATATATGAAATAACCGTTGACAAGAAAGAGCCGGTTAAAGTTATAATCGACGAAGCGGTTGAACTCGCCAAAGAATTTGGAAGCGAAAGTTCACCCTCTTTTATCAACGGCGTATTAGGAGCTGTAGTCAATGAATACCTTAAACCAATTAACCCCACAAGAACAGAGGATTATTGAGATAATTTCGTCGCACTTTGGCTTGGATAAAGAGAATGTTACCCCGGCATCAGATTTGGTGGACGACTTGAATCTCCAACCTTTAGAACTAGTGGACTTAACCGAAACTCTGAATCAGAAGCTGGATATTAATCTGGACACCGCGGAAGCATCTCAATGGAAAACAATATTAGATATTGTACATTCTGTCATGGAAAACGGTGACCCGATCAAAATTCAAGCAAATCAAGTCAATGAATAGACAAAGATAAACTTATGGTCAAAACTTTGCCGAAATTAGAAAAGTTGTTTAAAAATAATGAGTTATTTACCCTTGCCTTGACCCATCGCTCCTATTTAAATGAACATTCAGAAGTAAAAGAGTCAAATGAACGGGTAGAGTTTCTGGGTGATGCCATCTTATCTTTTATTGTTTCCCGATATCTTTATCTAAAGTACCCCGACAAACCGGAAGGACAACTGACATTATTCAGAACAAAGCTTGTTCAAACCGCCACTCTTGGTAAATTAGCCAAGGAACTTTTAATAGGAGATCAGCTTTACCTCTCCAAAGGCGAAGAGACCAACGGAGGTAGGTCAAATGTGGCTCTACTGGCTAACTCCTATGAAGCAGTTTTGGGCGCACTTCTTCTCGACCAAGGCTTGGAAGCTTGTGAACGATTTGTTACCGAGACACTTCTCTCTCGAGCTGAAGAGTTATTGGAAGAAAGTCCGGTTGACGCAAAAAGTGAACTACAAGAAAAAGTACAAGCGGGCGGGTTACCCTCCCCGCTTTATGAAACCGTGGCCGCACAAGGCCCTGACCACGCAAAAATATTTACCGTGGTCGTCAAGGTTGAGGGTAAAGTACTGGGGGAGGGGAAAGGACGCTCCAAACAAGAAGCCGAACAAAAGGCCGCCGCCGCCGGTCTTAGTGGCACCAATTGAGAAAAACAGGCTTTAAATCAGAGTAAGATTAGTATATAATCTCTTAGTCAAAAATGTTAAAAATAAAACTTATCATGATTGGAAGAAAGGGACTAAGAAGCCATAGAATTGTCGTGCAAGAACGGCGTGAAAAAAGAGAGGGTAGAATTGTCGAACAAATTGGGACAGTTACAGAAAAACCAGCCAAAGTTACCATCTTAAATAAGGAGAGATACCAATATTGGCTAAATGTAGGAGCCAAACCAACTCCTTCTGCCCTAAAAATTATCAGTGAACCCCTTAAGGCATGAAAGATACCGCTCAATATTTACTATCACAAATTGTCACCGTCCCCGAAAATATCAGTATCGAATTAACTGAAATCGACGAAAACACCGTTAAAATCATTGCTACCGTCGATCAACTGGACATGGGCAAAGTAATCGGCAAAGGTGGACGAGTAATTCAAGCGGTTAGAACTTTATTGTCAGCCGCCGCCACGAAAGAGAATAAGAGGGTCTTCTTCACTCTATCCGAACCACAGATCTAAAGTCACTATTTAAAAAAGATTAGTTTTTCCACTTACCGTCGCAAAGCTGGATTGATCAATGGGCATTAGTCCCGAAGGGGCGTTCTCTGTGTTTTGTTCTACCCATCGTACAAAGTCTTCCTCTGCTGTACTTAGGTTTGCCACAGGCTTGCTGTCTCCACCAAACGACTTAGGCTGTTGTAGCCAAAGCATATTCAGAGTTAATGTGCCTGTCTGTCGTTTGTCACTGCTTCCCGAAAAATTAATTTTGGTCGGAACAAACAAAGGAAAAGTAGGTTTCGCAAGTGTGTCAAAAAAGGCCAAAAACTGATCGATGTCCCCGACTAGTACTCCCTTATAAGCCACACTCAATTTACTCATGTCAGCCTGAAGGGCAGCTGAATCCGAACTGACCATGCCGGGAGACACACTTAAGTTTTCTATATTGACTCCTACGGTACTTGCAACTGTCTGGAGAAGTGCAACGCCGGCGAGCGCATCCTTCTCAGAAGGTATCGCTTTTTCCATCAAGCCCAGCCTGCGATCAACGACTTCAGGGTCAAGTTTTTTCAAGTCTTCTACTTTTTGAGTAAGGAAATCCAGTTTTTTCTGCTGCTCCTCAACTTCTTTGTTTGTTTTCTTGATACTTTCAAAAGCTGGGGTAACGATTAGAAAAAGACTTAGCAAGATAGACAAAACAACAACCAACGGGACAATAAACCCATGCCACGGGCCCAAGCGGTTACGAGCTAGATTAGTCATATTTTATTCATTAATATTGATAATCGGTACCAACGGAAGATACACAAAGTCAAAATTAAGAGTTATCTTTCCTTGCGAATTTCTGCTAAGAACAGACAGCGCCTTTGCAAATAACTTTCGACCACTACCGTCCGGGTCTTCCACCAGCTTTGTGGCATTGATCGAATCCATTGAATCGGACGTTGATCCGGAAAAAGAGAATTTACCGGTAGGATCACCCGAGATATCGCTAAAATCCAGTAAACCGGAAAATAGCCTGACACCCTTATTGAAGGCAAGCCCGGAGTTGATCTTGTTCTTGTAATTGTCCATCCCAAATGCCGCCTTTCCCTTCAAAAGCTCTTGGGCCGCCTCTACGTGACGAAATTTGCTCAGCTGGGAAGAAACATTGTCAATTGACGTGTTTATTTGAGAATGCCTAACCTTAAGAAAGCCTAACCAGCCGAGCAAGAGAAGGACAATCGCAATATAAATACACATTATTACCAAGCTTATCGCTTGCAACTTTACCTGGACGTCCGTTAACTTAGTGGAAAGTTTCCATCTGGCCGGGAGGAGGTTTATCTGACTCTGTTTAAAGGCCATCTTACCCTTCAACTTCACGCAGCGCTAAACCAACTGCCACACCATAAAGAGGCCCAAATCCTGTAAGTGCACTTGCCATCCGCTCATCCTTTGAAATATCTACAAATGGGTCACCTATCACAATTTCTGCCCCCAAGTTCTTCGCCAAATAGGGGACCAGTTCTGGTAGTCCTGCACCACCGCCGGTTAATACAATACTCGATATCCTTCTGTTCTCGTTCTTGGATTGATAAAACTCTATAACCTTTCGAGTTTCGTTCGAGATAACATCAATGACCGGTATTATGGCTTGACGTACTTTCCCTTCCAGCTGATTTTCCTCAAGACCATAAGCACGCTTATATTCCTCTGCCTGATTTAGCTCTAAGTTCAGATAAGAAGACAAAGCACGGGAGATAGCATTGCCCCCGGTTGGGAGACTACGAGACACGACAACGCAACCATTAAGTACAACAGAGATTGAGGTTCCGGACGCCCCCAGATCAATAATCGCTCCCAAGCCGCTTGGAAATTTCGCTAGTGCACGAGCGGTGGCCACGCTTTCCGGTTCGATAATCTCCGGCGTTAAGCCTGCTTGGTTAAGCACATTAACATATTTTTCTACCTGACGCTTGGGTGCCGCTGTTAATAAAACCTGTTGGGTGTTTGCTTTAGTTTGGTCCGTTACCGGTATCACTTGCCAAGAAATTTCTGCCTCGGAGACCTGAAAGGGGATTACTTGTTCTGCTTCCCAAACTACCGCTGAAGACAACTCGCTTTCACTCATCGGCGGCATTTGTAAAACCTCAACATGAACATTAGATTCAGACACCGAGCAGGCGACGTGGCGAGAGGTTATTTTTGCATCACTGATTATTTTTTTGACCGCCTCCGTTAAACTGGCCAGATCTGTAACCGATTCTGACCGAATACCTGCCTGTGGTGTTGGTATCGCCGCAGCCGCCACTAAACGTATCTTGCCTCCTTCACGCGCGACTTGGGCAATTTTTATACTCGAAGTTCCGATATCAATTCCGAATGTCTGCATAGACAGCAAAAACGCTAATGAATATATTCTCCCCTAAATAACTCAAGGAGAGTACCTCAACAGGGAGCCCCACCCTTACAAAGACTGCCGTTTATAGTAATGATGGCGTAGTCCGTCATGGGAAATGGATCGGGCCACGGATATATAGAAGTTAGTTTGATTGAGGAGGAGTTTGGAATCGTACCCGTACTTTCAGGTTTAAAGCCCTGGCTTGGAAGACCATCCCCGCTGGATAAACTTCTTTGAGTCTCACCTGCAAAATCTGCAAAATCAAATGAAACAGGCTGATCAGCGGTCGAGTAAAGAATTCTTGCTCGTATCATCTGGAGACCATTCTCCGTATTAAAAGTAGGCACTTGTAAACCGCCGGGGCCAACATCAACCCTTGCTTTATAAGCGTACGTTTCCCCGTAGGACGTGACATATGGGCCTGCAGTTAAAGCTTCACCGAAATTATTCTTCGTCGTCCGACGGGTAGAATCCGGATCAAAGGTCGCCCTGGCAATCTCAACATCACCATAATCCGAAGTGGCGGGATTTGTTTTATAGTAAATATCTAGTGCTAATGCCGGTAAGGGACCAGCAGCCGGGCTTCGGCCAAAATAAACATCAAACGAAGAATTGGTCGTCGAAAGAGTAGCGCAAAGTAGTCCGCCGCTGCAGCTTAAGTTCCCCGTGCTGGGATCATGGCTGACGAGCCAAAGAGTTTGAGCATCGCCCGAAACCATATTTCGCGGCAAAGTGTAATGATGTTGTTGGTATCCGAGCCGAACAACTCTGGCGCTGTATTGGGCGGTGCCGACACTTCCTGTTTGTGTTAGTGTTGGATCCGGCGCAACCAAAGCAAAAGCCAGAGATTTCTCAATACCCGCTTCAGCCGCCGTAAAAGCCTTGACCGTTTCTTGAGATTGGGTAGAAGTTTTAACGTCAACGATACTCTGCGAAACTACCGCCAGCCCGACAGTAATAACGACCGCAGTCAGTAGGAGTGCAAAGATAACAGCTTGGCCGGCAGATCGCCTCATGTAGTTTTATTGTAGTAACAATAAAAGGTCTTTGTCAATCATCTCATTCAAAGCGCAGATTTAATTGAGACTTCCACGATATTCTTTGTTTCTCGGTCGGCCGAGTACTATTGGGATTAACAATTGAGATAAGTGAGAAATCTATTTGGACCCATTTTCTTGGATCAGAACTATCGCAAGTAAAGTTGCAGTTCTCGACCGAAACCTTGCTTTGATCTGTAATGGGAATATCAGCAGAACCACTGGCAATAAAATTGCCTTGCGGTGGAACACCGGTAACACAAGTAAATCGACCCGCCTGACCATATTGATCGATATAATCGACTCGATTGCCACCGCATTGGTAAACAGGTGGGGGAACAGCCACGGGAGTAGGCAACGCCTGGGCAACTCTCAGGTGTCTTTCCATTATCTGAAGCGCGCTGTCACCATTTCGACGAACTTCGCGCGTAACTTTTGCCTTGGCCATATTACTTAAGGCAATAAACAAAGTCGAGGTAGAAATTATGGCTAAAATTGCAAAACTTCCCAGAACAACAATCATTTCCATCAGAGTAAACCCAAATTTATGATTTTTTCTATTCGATTTATACATCATTATGGATTTTCGGCAGAAGTAATTTCGGCTTCATATACAGCCGTTCTGACATTTTCACCTTCATCCCAACTGATTTTTGTCACGAAAGCCATCAGCTCCGTCCGGGAAAGAGAAGGAGGGGTAGGATACGGAGAAGAATTTGTAGGCAAGGTGATGGTCCGAAAAAGCGTATTAGAACCTGCAATAAAGGCCGGACATTTTGGAGAAGGTGCAACTAAACTGGAAATATAAGTCGTTAAATCACTTTGAGTTGGGTGAATTGTCAGCGGACTCGTCGGCAAACACCAAGTACCCGGTCTGGAAATAAATGCCGCTTTAAATCCAACCCAACCAAGAGTATCCCTTTCATTCTTTAGCCATTCAGAAACTTCCGTTGCATATCTAGCGGTTAACGATTCGTTTTGAGATGAACTGGTATTTCTGACACTTTGCGTGGTTACTTTAACCAGGCCAACCAGAACCACCACAATCACCCCCAAGGCAATCACCACTTCCAACAGAGACTGACCTTTTTCATTTTGGTTGCTCATCACTCAATATTTCCGGACTTTTTAATAGTTAATGAAGCCGTTGAGCCGGCCCCGCTGAGGGTTAATAAACAATCATTCGTTAAGTCAGTGCCCCGAGCCAGAGTGCCAAACTCTAAATAACCGGAAGCCGGACAGTCAACAGACGCCGCCAGGGTCACATTTGCCGGTAGTTGTGTCGTTGTAGGCAAAATGGCACCGCCGCACTGAGGAGTAACGGAGTAGCTAGTTGAATCCCAGGAAAAACGATAAGACTCAAGTGCATTACTAATCGGGCAAGCGCTAGGCCTTTCACCAGCCAACGCCTTTTGCCGAACTCGAGTTAACTGAGTACGCAGTGTCTCCGCCGCCTGAGTCACCGTTTGCCTTCTCCCAAAACCCCTGAAATAAAAAACACCGATTGACCCGACAATGATAATGGCCCCGAACACAACTAAAAGCTCGATAAGCGTAAAACCTTTTGGAAAAAACTCATATTGCCTACGGACTGGTGACTTCATAATTGCAGTTAACCGAGGATCCCCCGATGCTTCCGCAGCTTATCGTACATGCAGCAGAAACAGGGGTCGAAGGGGCAATTTCAAGATAAGCACAAAGGCTATAAGCAACCGTCACCCCAGCAACCGTATCCGGGACATATTGGTAATTAAGTGTCGAAATAGGGTCGCTCGGAACTAACTGGAGATATACATTACTTACGGGGCAACTCGAACTCGGGAAAGGATCATTGCCTCGTGTCGGAGAACTCATTGCATCAGGGTAATGTCCACAATCACTGCGGTATGTTTCATAAGAAGAAGCGACCTTTTCCAAATCCGCCTTTCTTTGAGTATCTCGAGATCCCTTTCTGACCCCGGTAAAGCCCACAATCGAGATTCCCATTAAAATTGCCACGATGGTCATCACTACCAAAAGCTCTATCAGGGTGAAGCCTTTCGATCTGATCCGGGGTGAAAAATTCATACTAAAGATCACAAGCTAAAGTATCCGCCAGGGCCGGGGCAGTAGCAGAATTAAACTGACCAGTTTTACCACTCGAGCAAGTCTCCCAATATGTAGTAACCCCCGCCACCCCGGAACTGACCTCCAAAGCCGTATAAAGTTTATACCCAAGCCCGTCTGTCGCGGACGAATAATAATAGCCATGCCCCACACCGGGCGTGGGATCACCTAGACACTGCGACATAAGAATATCCCCACACAAAGCGACATTTGTCTGATTGGTAAGATAAGGACTCGCGCCTGCACAACTTGCCCCACAGCCTCTTTGCGGATAAACAGACCCGGGGGTGTTATTGGCATATTGCTCAAGGAGAACCTGATATTGCCTGATATCACTTCGTCGTTGGGTGTCTCGTCCCCGCGCGATAAAACCTCTGGGGTCAATGGCCGTAAATAAAGCCGTCGCCAAAATCGCAATTACCGTAATAACGACAATCAGTTCAATGATCGTAAAACCCTTTGCATCTGTTCGATAATTTTTCTGTTTTGGCAGGGTGGGCATTTTTCAGAAACGCTCTGACATTACAGTCTCACTGCTTCCCTGACCATAATTACAACGAGCGCTCCCACACCATGGTACGTCATTCCCAAGACCGAAGTCAACGGGGATACGCGTCTCCATCGCCGCCCATAATTTAAACTTTTCGCCATCGCTGTCGACCTCGTAATAAAAGCGCTGTTGAGGCAGAGGATCATTAGGAAGTTCAATATAGTCATAAAGTTTTTGTCCCCAGTTACAAACCTCCGGATCTTTAAAATTGTCACCACAGGCACGAATCTTTCCTTTAGTATCAGATAGGGGATACCGATTGTTATCATAGTAATATTCAATAAGCGCATCAGACAGACGCGAAATTTCTTCGGCCCGATGAGTATCGCGTGCTTTTGCTTCAGAAAGACGAAAGTTATAGAAACTAACCAAGCCAAGTATTAAAAGGACAACCATGACAAACAAAAATTCCGGTTTGGTAAAACCCTTCTGTAGAACTCTTGAAGATAGAAGCGGCTGTTCTTGGTCTTGAATCATTGATATTTTGGGATATTTAAACAATGCTCACACCCGGTGTGGGTTTATAACGAGTGCTTTAAAACACACCGGGTGTGTGGGCCACCGGGTGTGGGGCCGGGATAGAATCGAGCTTTAGATCTTGGATCATGGAAAAAGCTTAGGTAATATATGTGACACCAGATAATCTCCGGCAAAAGCCGATACTAAAGTTCCCCAGGCGAGAAATGGCCCAAACGGTAGGGTCTGACCCCATTTTTTTCGCCTATATAAAATGAGTATGATTCCGGCTACCGCCCCTGTCAAGAAAGCCAGCCACAGGGCGATAAGAATCTGCCAACCCAACCAGAGACCCATCCAAAAAACAAGCTTGACATCTCCCCAGCCCATCCCTTTACCCTTTGTAATCAAAATTAAAAACGCAAAAAAGAACGAGGAAACGAAAGCCCAAAAGAAGGGCATCACCATAGAATTTAGCCACGGGTCTCCTTGTACAACTAAGAAGATCCTTATCAGAAGAACTATCAGCCCACTGGCCAATAGAATCCCGTCGGGAATCAGGCCAAAGCGGAAATCGACGAGGGTAATAGAAGCAAGAGCCCAGAGAAAAACGAAAATCGTGAAGAGTAAAAGTAATGGGTAAGCAGAAAGAGAGCCGAAGAGGTTCGCGGAGTTAAATATTGGACTAATTGGACTAATTTGACCAAGAGTAGGACTGGCGAGAGAAGTGAGGTTTAAATAGCCCCAGACGAAAGTAAAGCCCATCAGAAGCTCGACAACAAAGTAACGGAAGGGAATTGCGGCATCGCAGAAACGACACTTTCCCCTTAAAAGAATGAAAGAAATTAGGGGAATATTGTCAAACCATCTCAGTTCTCTTTTACATTTGTCACACCGCGACCGACCCAGCACCCAGGGGAATGATTGAACCAAGAATAAAATTAACCGGTTATTGCCCTTAAGCTTAATATTGTTGCTATGCCCTTCTCGCTCTACCACTACCCCGGTGAAGCTTCCCACAGAAACTCCCAAAAAAAAGGTAGCTACAACCGATAACAGTTCCATCTACTATCTATAAAACAACCCCAACACAAAAAACACAATCAACTTCAACTAACTTTAATGCAGAAGTTAAACCTAAAAGTTCGTTCCAGGGATACAGACATTTACAGCTCCCGCAGTAGAACAATCACCGCTGTTGTCAAAGAGGTTCTTCGCTTTGAAAGCTTTAGACTTCGGAGCAAAATACACATGTGTTTGAAAGGTACCCGTCGCAGGATCTGTCGAACTTAAATTCATATCTGTGTTTGCTAAAACCCGCGTAGCAAACTCTTGCTTAATAACTCCCTGGCCGACCATCTCAGTAAAATCCGCGCTTGCCAAAGCACCTGATGCCGCTTGTGTAGGACCGCTACAAACTGGAGTAGCCGTGGCGTCGAAATCCCAAGGGTAACATTGATTAGCGGTATAAAACTGAACGTAAGCATCGTTTATCTGCTTTGCGTCAGAGACATTACCGGTGTCTCTGGTCTTGTTAATCACCTCAATCGGGTCAAGTGCAACAATCAAAACAATCGCCAAAATACCGATGATTGCTATGACAACCAAAAGCTCAATAAGTGTAAAACCTTTTCGAAGAGTGGGCAGTTTCTTGTACATGTGTCTTGTTGTTGTTTTCACTGTAAAACATTCCAAAGAGTGTTGTCAAGGGGCCAATTTAAATGTTAGTCCAATTTAGAAACGTCACCCCTCGCCAAATTAGAAATGTCACCTCATAAGATCGGGGAAGATCAGGTATCATCGGCCAAAATAGGAACTT
>Ga0075743_117_pt1 | contig 20072 bp, 18 predicted proteins | sample RifGroB1_FD_68435 | JGI IMG/M metagenome (GOLD analysis project Ga0075743, IMG submission 68435) | Microgenomates bacterium GW2011_GWB1_44_8
CGACCAAACAGCCAAAGATTTTGCCACTTACTTAAATGGCACTAAATTCAGATATACCCTCCTGGGTTTTAGTCCGATTTAGGGATGTGAGGTATATAGCTCTAAGGTCCACACACATACCGTCGTCAGGTTCATGGATAGCCCCACAAACAATCCTTTTTCGACGATCCGCTAAATCATCCGGAGTCACATCTAAATAGGCCGCTTCTTCAGGCGAGCCACCGATAGGGCCCATTGTAAGATAATGCATCACCACCCCTTCAGCTTGTAGCCGTTGGAGAAGATCAACTTTCTCTTAACCACTGATCGGAGGATCGAACCTCGCCCAAACTATTTGGTTGCCATTGTCTCGAGTAAGGTGCACCACCTCTACCACAACATCTGGGTGGTGATATTTACGAGTATCGCTTGGTGCTGTTAAGTATCTGTACCAAGCAGCAAATCTTTCAGCCAACATACTTATCCTTCGCTAACACCCAAAGTCATTATACTATAAGATGTCTCGAGCTCAAATTTCATTCGGGAGCGGTGAAGCTCAATAACTAAACCCTTCCGGCGACAACGTATGGACAGTTGAAGCTATTCTTGGCCTGACGGATGATTGCCACAGTTAAGCTGACGAGATGGGCCACCGGTCCATTTACATCTATCAGTCTTGTTTTTGTTAATATGTACCAAGGCGACTTGTTGTCCAGCCTTCTAATAACTAAGCTGGGTGCATATTCAAGATATTTCAGATGACCCGAAGCCCTCAAGCTCGCAACTGCCTGCCCCCACCCTTCGGCAATGACTGTAGTATCGTCTGGATCAGGTATAGTATCGAACTGCTCCGAAGCACCAATGTGCTCAGCCCAGTAAGGGGTGATTTTGGGTGGCCGCACTCTTAAATGTATTTCAAGTTCCTCGGTAACACCCTTAATCAATCTGCAAACCGCAATTATCTCCGGATCATCAAATAAAAAAACGTCATTTACGTCGCAAAAGACAAAGGTGGGCGGTTCGCCAATCAACAAAAAAGGGCTCCCTTGTGCGTTTTGCAAAGCTGAGGCGATCTCACTTAGATCTTCCTGGACCCTAGTTTCTGGGATTTCCACACTGGGACTTAAAAAAGGTCTTTCTCTCGGCATACCGGCGATATCCTATCCCCGCTGCCCCTAAAAATCAAATTTTCTAGTCAGAAAACTCAGGTTTCCAGCTTCAGCTACTTAGGTAGCGTTTAGATAACGCTCAAGCTAGGGAAGAAGTAAGAAACTATCATTAGATCATAATCAGAGACTTGAGGATCAAACTTTAAGGCAGTTAGCCAATAAATAATTAGACCCGAGTCTCTGGAAGAAACCAAAATGAATATTCACCTTATCGATCCTAGATCTCCACCATAGAGCGAGACTCTAGGTAAAAATCAGAAAATTAGAAATTGGGTGAGGTGCGTGGGCCTTGCCCTTTTTCTTTGGGGAAAAAGCCTATAGAATACTCTCGCTTTATGACCAGAGTAGAAAGCCAAGGCGATAGTCTGAAACCAGAAACAGTTGTTAAACCAGTCCCAGAAGAACGGTGGATTCCCCCGGATTTTAGAGAAACAGTGTACGCCGAGGCGCCATCAACGGAGGAAGTAACAAGATACTTAAATGAGACAGGATTCGGATATCTCGTGCCACTTCTAAACAGAGAGAAAGAGGCCGATCTACTCAGGCTAATTAGCTCTTGGGTTAGATCAATCGGAAAGGGGGAACAAATGCCCGAGGCCCTAAGATCACTTCTTGGCCAATATAAACTCTCGCTCAAACTCCTAGACCAACCATCACTGCTGGGAATTTATGGCTTAAAACGAGATGGAATGCCTAAAATTACCGAACTTGGGAAGGAGTTTTGCAATTTTATTAAAAGTCATCCAGACATTTATTTTTTCTTGGTTCAGGGTATCGTTCCTGAGGCGCTTGGGGAAAAGCCAACCACCAAAGCACGAAGCGCAGTGGAGGCGGCTTCTTTCGACCCCCAAGCCGTTAAAAGAGCTCAATATGTCACCCGCGATTTTACAATCCCGTCTGACCCCACAGATGAAAGAACGGCTAAAAAACCAGAGATTGATTTAGACACTCTTCTTTTGTGCGAAGATCCGCTAACCCAATTAACATGGATTTGTGAAGATCTCCTAAAAAGAAAGTTATTTAAAGGAAGTCGGAAGGTGACTCGGGCCTCCATCCCTCCCTCGCGAAGGCGTTCTCATTTTGGCAGGATCGAACTGGCAACCACCGGGCAATTTATTGAAACCAGAAGAGACCCAGACGAAACCTGGCACCTCACAAGACTTGTCAAAGGAGTTTCTTTTGGGCAACTAGCTTTTTCTAAACGAAGTGGTTTTTATAGCGCCCGCTTTCGTTTAGTCGATTGGCTAATGTCTCAAGGTGATCTGCCGGTTATCATGTTGGTCGCGCCTACGTCGTCTAGGAGGGAAAATTTGTTCGGGGTTGCCCTGGATTTTCATCCCGAGAGAGCGAGACACCAATGGCTAAGAGTCAGTCAGCCGTATACCCGACAAACTGATGGGGGAGAGGGCATGGAGGACAGATCATCTGAGCAATTAAAGTCCCAGGTCTTCCTTTTTAGAAGAAGAGCCGAGTCCTTATCAGACGATGAAGTAAATGAGAAGAGAGGTCTTCAACAAAGACTCTTGGTCCCACTCGTCTACCATTGGCCACTTTCTGCTTTCCCGGTCAGGACGAATTTTCCAGAAGCCTGGGATTTCTTTTTAAAAGAATTTCGCCGATGGCCATGGGCAAATAACGTCCCACTGATGGAAGTCTCAGTTACCGGTGAGCGTTTCTTTAGCCTTCAACAGGCCCTACTTGAAGATGACCCCGTTGCACTGCGGACCGTCACGCGTTTAACGGCTATTTGGTTTAATGAAAACATCATCAGAGCGGCGATAGACAACCCTGCGGCATTAGGTAAGGAAGAAATACTTTTTGGAAACGCAAAAGCGATCATCGAGAATCTCGCTCTTGGGTTCGATGGAGACCCCTACATCGCGTTTTTGCGCTGTCTCTCTCCAGCAAAATCCTCCGACAAAGAATCCATACACGGGATGGGTATTTTTGAGTTGTTGCCAAACCTTATGCGGTTTCTCCAAGGAGCGGATTCTGGCGGTGTCTCTTACCGCTACCGATTAACTGAAGCGATGGCTAACTGTGCTCCGGGAGTAGCCAGGCAAGGATGGAAAACTTTTCTGAACTTCCTATTTAGCCATAATGATAACGATGCCCTTAAGGTAGCTCTTCTCCTAACCCCTTTTTCGCTAAGCCCGGTAACTTTTGGCGCCCAAGTTCTGTCTAAATATAACCAGAGATTTCGGACCCTTGAAGACTTTCAAGAATTAAGAGCCTTCGGTACTGTTCCAGTAAGAATCATCGATCTTTTAACCAAGTCAAATGGTCCTCTGACAAACGGACAAATCGCCAATGCTTTATCTATCCCTATAAATCAAGTCGCCAATACCACAAACGCTTTAAGTAGACGCCAGTCAATTATCAATGTTTCTACCCACCCCCATCTCTCAGAATTCTCATTTAGGAAAGGTACGAGACGAAAACGGGCGACGTATAGAGCTGCCTGGGTTGTTGGTGGAGTCGAACTATCAGAAGACGATCTTTTTCCTACTTATGAGACAAGATCGCAAGTCTATCTGGCGGTTATAAAGGGGAATTTCCAAACGGTTCGACAAGTGATGGATTTTATTAAAAAAAGATGCCCCCATCTGGCCATCACTGATGGAGCAGTGGTTCGGGCGATAAGACAGTTAGCGTCAGTGGGTATACTTCTGATAAGCGAGCCGGCTAGTCTTGGAGAGCCAATCCGATTTAGCCTTGCCCATTGGCAAGAATTATTCTCTGAACAAGAAGCTGATCAATCACCGCACCTTTACCCCTAGGAGAGTAGATGACCGAACGACTCCGGAGCAAACAAAAAGTAAACACCGAGGAAAATACCGCCACCGCACTGTCAACACGGGGGGTGGCAAGAATGCTGAAGAAAGCTCGTTTAGGGAATAAAGCCCCCCTTTTAGAAAGAGAAAACGAATTTGAGTTCTTGGACGAGATCGTTCGCTGGGTTAGAAGCTTGCCTGTGGGGACGATGGACTGTGTCCGACAGGCTCAAGAAATAAGCCTCTTTAAAGGAAGAGTCCGAGCGCTATGTCACCACTATGATTTTGACCTGACGCTTATTCCCAGCCGACAACTGTACGGAATTTATGGAGTCGCCCCAGAGCGACATGGTTCCGGGAGGGAGATGAGAATGACCCTTTTAGGCGAGGCTCTTAAAGCGACTGTCCTTAACCAGGATAACGCATTTGCTTTCTTAATTGATGGTGCGGCCGCCCAAGCGTGCGAGATTCAGCCGGTTGGCAAGCGGCGACCGAAAGATCGCTGGAAGTCGCTTCATCCAGGACAAGTTGACCCGCGGGCAGCAAGTACCCACTCAGCCGCCGATCACTTTTGGGATACTACTTTATATGCTCCTCCACCCGAGACTGATGCGGATGTCCTGCTGGTTGGCCTGACCCCGGAAGCGCTATTTGATCGCCTTTGGAAATTTTCAGCGGTGATGCGTTTGTCAGGTGTGCTGAAGATTCACTCATCTGAAAGGAGGGAATGTCGGTGGTTAGACATCTGCATCCCTGGCTACTTGGATGACCTAGGTCTTTATGGAGTAAAACATCGGCCGGCAAAAAGTATCGCCCAAATTGCCCCACCCGAACTCCTAGGAAAATACTCAGGTGATTTTTCTTTTCTGTGTCAGATTCTCTCCCGAATGGACAACCCACCACCGGTTCTCTTAATTTCTCTCACCGATGGAAGTACCGTTGGTGTTGCCATGAACGGATTCCCCAACACCAGCCTTTACCGAAAACTTCAAGTGACTGACCCGGTACAGCGCCAGGTCAGGGAGCTAACCCCAACCGTGGCGCAGATTTCTGAACTGGCTTTTCCAGCCGGATGGTCAATGGCGGAGGGCTTTTATCACGCCAACCATCTTCTTAGAGCGGCCGCTTGGGCTGACCAGGTGCATTTTTTAAAGAGGGGAGTATTGGAGGAGTGTTTCCGGTGGAATCCAGCCAATCATCGGCAAAAGATTGCCGAACTTTCCCGAATGTTCTCTGAATGGATGGCCGAGAAGGTCTATCATCGGGTGGCCGCCGACCCCACACTCTTAGGAGATGAAGACCAGATAGCCGAAAATGGCGCTGATCTTGTCTGTCGAACCTTGCCGGAGGCTTTTAGAGGTGATCCCGGAATTACCGCCTTGCGCTGTTTAGTGGCTGGCGAGCTTGATAATGCCCTTATTCCAGTAGGCGGCTGGGGTATATGTGACCCTCGCGGGCCTTTATCTAACTTAGGGCTGTTGTTTTCTGACCCAGAAATAAGAAAGCACTTTCTGGATAGAATGTTTAAAGCAGAACAAGGACCGGTGGGAGATGGGTGGAAAGTCTTTATCGACTTTCTTTTTGAACAGTTTGCAACTTACGAACCGATTGTCGCCGCCCAATATGTTGCTTTCTGCTTAACCCCTTTTAAATTAGATTATCTGAAATTCGCTCAAAAATATCTTGTTTATCTTGACCGACGATTTAAGGTCTTTCTTAAAGAAGAGCGACGGGTTCAAACCCAAGAACTGCCGCGGAGGGGGTCGGTGGCTTTCGGACTGCTGTCGTGGTTTTATCAAAATCCCAACCAGCGGTACTCGGAATCCGAACTGGAACAAGATACCGGAATCGATAAACGCTTAATCAGAGCGGCACTGGCGAAATTGGAAGTGCAAGGATTTCTCCAACGCCAACAAGCACAATCCCGCCTTGCGAGGTTTGCGGCAACGGTGGGCGATCTAAGGGGTGGACAGACCAAATCGACCAAAGACGGATCTTATATAAGATGGAGAGAGAAAAAAAGAAGTTGGATATTGTTTAAATCACCAGGGACTGACACCACGGCAATCTTTGCCTATCTGGCAAGGCCAGAGGTCTTAACCGTCGGCGCCACCTTAAGGGATATCTATAAACATACAGGGTTGTCACCGAATAATCTAAGGTTAACAATAAAGTACCTCAAAGGAGAGGGCATAGTCGAGCGTGTCCCTGCCCGAGACAATACGGTCTATCGTATAAATCCAAAGTGGACAATCGAAACGATTCCAATTTAGTTCTTGAGATTGGAAGTTAAACGAACCGATAACCTTTGCCCTTAAGAGTTTCCAAGCCTTTCCCTAAACCAGCTTTTTGAAGCTTTTTTCTTAAAGTCGACATCATTTGGTCGATTGCCCAGTCAGAATATTTCTCGTAAGAGTTCTTTCCCCAAAGTACTTCAGCGATTTCGTCACGCGTCACGATTACCCCTTTATTTTTAAGAAAATGAGAAAGCAGGGCATACTCTTTGGCGGTCAAATGGGATCCGAACGGTCGATCTCCAAAAAAAATGACATCCTTCTCGCCGCTGATTGAAAGTTCGGGATTTTCTCCCCTTATTAGTCTGACGACAAATTCATACTGCGCGTCCATCTTAACAATATCTTTCAGCCTTTGATCTAAGATATCACCGGGGGATTGTGCCGCTATTTCACTGGCGATCTTTATCAGGTAGGGGTGACGTTGGCCAAGTTCGGCAATCGCACTTTTGAGAACTGGCTTGAATCTGGCTCCAAACTTTTTTTGAGTTGAGCTAATAATGTGGTCTACATCTTCGTCCACCAACGCCGGCACGTGATAAATATTTTGCATAATTGCCTCGGATAATTCGCCATATTTCTTAACTTCATCAGTGAGCACAATTTCTCTTTTGGCTAAAAAGATAAAATGAACGGATGTTTTATCAACCTGCCAAAGCGCCTTGAGGTTTTGGGCAAGTTGTCCAGGCATAAACTCGATCTCGTCAAATTTCCCTAAGAAGAGCACAAGGTGACATTTGCGAGTCTTGCTCAGGAATAATTGTTTTAACTTTTGTATCAACAAACGCTCGTCCGGAATCTCTTTTTCCTCCGATTGCAAGGTTTGTAGGATAAGCAGCAAATAGGCCGGAGAATCCCTTCTAATTAAATCTACTGGATCGATATAATAAGCCTCAACGGGCTTATCTTTAGGAAGAGAAGATTTAAACAGATTAAGATTTTCAACTAAAAATTTACTTCGCTTTCGTTTACCAGCTTCCGGTTGAAAGATGACGGTGCAGCATTGGCCTCGACCGACGGGTGTAAATATAGCCTGGGCATAGGCCGCCATTGTAGATTTGCTTAACGGAAAATTCACAAACACCTTTTCCTTTTCCATCTATTCTCCTTAGAACTGCCTTAGAATTACCTCAGGTTGGATTGTATTAGAAAATACCAAACTTGTCACCTTTTGACCAGAAAACAGGTTCAAGAGGTGAAGAAGTCAATTAGTCTAATTAGGCTAATTTGAGTTAAGATAGTGGCCAGATGGTTAAGAGATTGAGCAAGTACGTTTGCCAACAATGTGGTTTTGAATCAACAGGCTGGTTAGGCAAGTGCCCCAATTGCGGCAGCTGGAACAGTTTAGTCGAAACCGTAACGCAAGTACAAAATAGAGATAATAAAGTAAGAAGAGGGGGAGCGACCAAACCAATCAGACTGGGAGAGGTTGAAAAAAAGAAATTTGAGAGGGTTTCTACGGGAATTGGGGAACTGGATCGGGTATTGGGCGGGGGATTGGTTCCGGGGCAAGTAGTGCTGGTGGCAGGGGAACCGGGGATAGGCAAATCCACTTTGTTGCTGCAAGCGGCCGATCAGATTAATAAAAGTGATACGAGGAGCAAAGTTTTATATGTTAGCGGAGAGGAGTCGGCTGAGCAGATTGCACTAAGAGCAGAGAGGTTGGATGTAAAGGTAAAAGTAAGTAGTAAGCAGGAAATTTATCTATTGGCGGAAACAGATGTAGATGAGGTAATAAATCAGCTAGAGAATCTGAGTGATAAGGGCTTGCTGATTGTCGATTCCATTCAAACGATGGCAACAGAGGATTTAACGGGTGTCTCGGGGTCGGTCGGCCAGGTTCGTGAATGTGCCGCTCGGATTGTTCAAGCAGTTAAGCGATTGGAGGTGCCGACTTTTATCGTAGGTCATGTAACTAAAGAGGGGACAATTGCTGGTCCGCGAGTTTTGGAACATCTGGTCGATACCGTGCTCTGGTTTGAGGGTTCGCGCAGCGAAAGGCTGCGAATAGTGCGGACGGTGAAGAATCGCTTCGGGCCGACGGACGAAACTGGTGTTTTTGAAATGGGCGAGAAGGGGCTCCAGGAATCAAAAAATCCGTCGTCCCTGTTTCTGGCTGAACAGCGGCAGGGAACCATTTCCGGGAGTGTGATTACCTGTTTGATGGAGGGAACACGGCCAATTTTAGTGGAGGTACAAGCCTTAGTGGTCCCGAGTCAGTTGGCTATGCCCAGGCGGGTAGCCTCGGGAATCGACTTTGCCAAGCTCCAACTGCTGGTGGCGGTTTTAACTCGCCGACTCGGCTTGCCACTGGGGACACATGATGTGTTTGTCAATATTGCCGGGGGGATAAGGATCGACGAGCCAGCGGTAGATTTGGCCATTGTCGTGGCAATCGCTTCGGCTTTTTATGACAAACCCTTACCTAAAAATACCGTGGTCTTTGGGGAGGTTGGTCTGCTTGGAGAAGTAAGGCCAATTAGATTTATGGAAAAGAGAGCCAAAGAGTCAAAACGGCTAGGGTTCGAAGTGATTATCGGACCGGGACAAGTAAAGGTAGCAAGTGAAGCGGTTAAGAGTATCAGATAATCTCTTTTTTTTGGAAAAACGCGTTGGGCGAGAATGCACACAACTTATCCACATTATCTATATCTTCGGGTAATTTTGGGATATTTCGTGGCTAGATTAGAATAGTGCGAACTATAGGGCTACAACAAATAACACTCTAAAAAGTCTATAGGCTTGACTTTTGGAATAAGAAAGGATAAGATTTGCTGCAAATGAGACACGTCCTGCGCATTCTTTTGAAGTTACGTAAAGCTAAGGAGACCTCCGAGAAGTTGAGGAAATCAGGTTGGGCCAGTCGACAGTTCCGTTTACTTAATAAGTTTGGACAAAATCCAATACTGATGAAAATGTCGGTTTGAGGTCTCTTAGGAGATTTATCAGAAGACATTAAAAAGCAATAAAAAAGGCATTACTGCCGCTAGCACCAACGAATGAAGCTACGAACAGCAATGCCCTTTTAGAGTTTACTCTTTTATTTAGAAAGAGTGAACCACAGAAAAAATAGCATTATCATAATTTTCTGTCAAGCATTCTGCTCCTGGTGGGGGATGGCATGTAGGGCAGGCGTGCCATTTCCCATCGGTAGCAGAAAAAGTTTAGAACTTGACACGGCGGATAACTACACATACAATTCTGGCTGTTAGGTATTCGTCCGCTCTTCGGGATTCTTTCCTAAAAGTCTTGAGATTTGATGAACCTCTCTTAATTTTTTATTCAACTTAGGGGATCAAAGTTATCTTTCCCTAGAAAGACATATTTGATGTTTCCCGTTCCAATTGTTTATGGTTAGAAGCACTAAGCCCGATTCGGCAACAAAAGCAGAAGAACCGGCTGACAAATCTAATAACACGTCCTCGAGTCTGAACAATAACTCTGATTATTCTGTGTACCCTTCTGGTTATGAAGAGCAGACCCTGAGGCGGCGTTTTGCGCGCCCCGGGCGCTCGCCTCGCTACGCGGGCGAAGCGGGTTCGCCTCGGTTTGCACCGAGCGAGACAGGCTCGCCACGATTTGCATCGGGCGAAACCCCAGCAAGATCAGTTTCTCCGCAGGGTTTGGGGTATCCTTCTAGCGAGGGAAGATATGCCCAAGGAGGGCCGGTTCCGGTGAGGCGAATGTCGTCTGGTGTGAGACAAGTTTTTCGTCCTCGTCCGCCTGTTTCATATGTGAGGCAAACAACGATGCCTACAGATCCAGCCGGTGGATTTGGTGGAGTAGTTGATGGGAGAGTAATTCCGGATGCGGGTTTACCGACAGAACTGGTGCAAGGCATACTGGATATCGAGCCGGACGGTCATGGCACCCTTAGGCCCCGCTACAGCTCCTCTGAAAAGGATGTTTATGTCTCTACTTCACAGGTGAGGCGTTTTAATCTTCGGGTGGGAGATTTGGTGGGTGGGCAGGCTCGTGCGCCTAAAGAAAATGAAAGATTGTGGGGACTTTTAAAGGTGGAAACGGTCAACGAGCAACCAGCGGAGGAATCGGCGGTCCGTCGATCATTTGAGACTTTAACGTCTATTCATCCGAATGTCGCTTGGAAACTGGAGCATGGTAAAGAGCCGTATTCTTGCAGATTGATCGATCTTTTTTGTCCGATTGGTAGGGGACAGAGGGGATTAATTGTCTCACCTCCCAAGGCGGGTAAAACTTGGTTATTGCGTGACATTGCCCAGGGGATTATGGCGAATTATCCGGAGACAAAGTTAATGATGGTTTTGATAGGGGAACGCCCTGAGGAGGTGACGGAATTTACCAGGACAGTAAAGGGGGAGGTGGTCGCTTCCAACTTTGATGACCAGCCTGATCTGCAGGTGAAAATTGCGATGCTTGCGCTGGAAAGGGCAAAGCGCTTAGTAGAGATGGGTAAAGATGTCATTATTTTATTGGATTCGATTACCCGCTTTGCCAGAGCGCTTAATATGGCGACTCGTAATTCCGGAAGAACGATGTCCGGGGGTTATGATCCGGCAGCTCTATTCCCGGCAAAGCGCTTTCTTGGGGCGGCGAGGAACCTGGAGGAAGGCGGTTCACTAACTATTATGGGAACTACTTTGGTGGAAACCGGCAGCCGGATGGATGATTTAATATATGAGGAATTTAAAGGGACGGGAAATATGGAACTTCACCTAACCCGCAAACTCGCGGAGAAAAGAATTTTTCCCTCGATTGACCTTTTACGTTCGGGAACGAGGCAAGAGGAACTTTTATACTCGGAAAGCGATTACGAGAAGGTTACGAGGCTCCATCGAATAGTGTCGACTCTTGATGATGACGAGAGAACGGAACTGGTTCTTTCTCAGCTTTCTAAAACAAATAATAACGAAGAATTCCTGGAAAATATTGCTAAAAGTAAGTAATTTTTGACTGCGGGAAACGGTCGGAGATAGAGTTTTTCAGGTGATGAGCGGGGAGATTTACGGCAGGTGGGGTGAGGTGCAAAATTGACTTCTGGTGTTTCATACGGTAAAAAACCCTGATACTATCTGATGCCCACAAATCGAGCCTTCATTTACTCCCTGCGGGATATTGTCAAAGACTTTGTTTCTTTTCTGATCGTTTGGTATAGATTGATTGCCAAAATCAGCTATGCTATTTTTACACGCTTTGAATCGGTTAAGGATCTTCTCGTAGGTTTTTTGTATCGCCAAAGAGGGCGATTTGCTAAGCCTTTTGTTCACACCAGTATGATGGGCTTGTCAGCTGCCGGGGTTATGTTGGCGCCTGTGGTTGCAAGTAACCATCCTAATTTTTTTCAGGATGCCCAGCAAGCCCAAACGCCAATTATTCTTTTGGCATCGACGCAGGTTGAGCCGGAATCGACCGATCTTACCCAGAAAGTGCGCGACAAGATTTTAAAGTATACAGTTGAGCCGGGGGATACCCTTTCGAGTATTAGTAAGAAATTTGATATTTCGGTTGACACGATTCTGTGGCAAAATGATTTGACTGAGAGAAGTACAATCCGACCAGGTCAGTCTTTGGAGATTCTGCCTGTTTCGGGGATTGCCCATAAGGTGGGGAGGGGAGATACGATTTACTCCATCGCGAAGAAATATAAAGCGAACGCGCAGGCGATGGTCGATTTTCCATTTAATACCTTTTCGGACGATGAGACATTTGGCCTGACCGTGGGCCAGATATTAATAGTACCTGACGGAGTTGAACCGGCGGCGCCGGCGGTGATTGCCCCGATTGCTCCGAGTGGCCAATTTACTCCTCGGGTGGGAACTAACCCCGGAACGGGCAAGTTTATTTGGCCGACGGCCGGAGTGATTAGCCAAGGATTTTCGTGGTATCACAAGGGTATTGATATTGCCAATCCTAACTATCCACCGATAGTCGCGGCCGATAGCGGGGTGGTGACTGTCGCTGGTTGGGTGGATAACACAGGCTATGGGAACAGGGTCATGATCGACCACGGCAATGGCTATATCACTCTCTATGGACATATGTCCCGAGTCTCGGTTTCGGTAGGGCAAAGGGTGGGGAAAGGGCAGCTGATTGGTTATGTCGGCTCAACGGGCAGGTCGACGGGACCGCACGTCCATTTTGAAATAAGAAATAGCGGAGGTGGTTTTAATAACCCCTTTGGCTTCCTGAAATGACCTAACGCTTGCCTCTCCTGGGCGGTAACGATATATTTTGCTCTCTTTTGATGGTCTGACGGTAGGAATAGGCAAGAAAGGGCGTCGTCTAGAGGTCTTTTAAAAATTGCAGCAAAACGCCGGAAAGACTGCTAAAATTAGCCTTGAACTGGGGCCGTTAGCATAGTGGCAGTGCACCGCATTCGCATTGCGGGGACAGGAGTTCAACTCTCCTACGGTCCACTCAAAAATTTGCGACCAAATTTTTGAGTGTAAACACCTTGGATTCTTAAGTTACTTACGTCACTTAGGGTTCTTAGGTAATACTGGCGCTAGAAAGATTCGACTCACCTGCCTGCCGGCAGGCAGTTGGTCTTGTAAGGCTAATTTGCTAAAATCGGATAGTGCTTCGGGCCCGTGGTATACCGGTAACACATCTCCATGGCATGGAGAAGTAGCGGGTTCAATTCCCGCCGGGTCCACTCAAAAATCTGAGGATTTTTGAGTACTTCCTCGTCCGACGGGGGACGTCGGACTTCGGTCGCACGATAAAGGAGGGATTATCTTAATCAATCGGAGGATTTTTCAGTACTTCCTCTTATGTGGGCGGGGCGGGGGATGAGAAGATCGTCCTTTTTCTTGACAAAAATATCGATTCTGATAGGCTGGAGATACTGCTCATGAAGATAAAAATCGCTTGTCTTTCTCTGGCGGCACTTTTCCTTGTTACTTCAGTCTCAGTAAGTGCCACTGACTCTACTTCTTCGGCGACTGATTCAGTTAAGAGATTTCCGAAGGTATCTTCTCCATCTGCTCAGAAAAGTCCCAAAGTTACTCCTTCTGAGGGGAAGGGGCGTTCTTGTGAAGTTAAAGAGGTGGTTATTAAGAAACGAATGGTCAACCTTCTAAGGATGGCTACCAATATGCTGGACAAGTTTGATTCAATTACAGCCAGAGTTCAAAATTACTATACTTCAAAACTGGTTCCCCAGGGAAAGACGCTTGCAAATTATGACACTTTAGTTTCGGGCATTAATTCCAAAAAAGATGGTGTCAAAGCCGCGATTGCCAATGCCGAGGCGGACTCGGCCGGTTTTAACTGCGACGTCGATAAGCCCAAGGATCTTTTTAACAAGTTCCACCAGGACATGCAGAAAGTCATTAGATCCCTTAAGGAATATCGAACATCAGTGAGGAACCTAATCGTGGCTGTCCATGGCTTGGTCGGTAAGAAAGGGGGAGTTAGCCCTTCGTCTACTCCTTTGGGAACCCTAGCTCCTACGGCCACTGTCATGCCAGCGCCTACGGCTACACCGAATAATCTATGACCAAAAAATCAAAATCAATTATCGCAAATAGCAGGGGTTCTGCCTTGGTAGTCGTGGTTGCCTTAGTTTTGGTAGTTGCTGGCTTTATGGTCGGAGGGTACTTTTATATGGCGCAGCGAGTGGGCTTTATACCCAACCGGCCAAGTCCTACCCCACTTAGTCCAATAGCCACAAAGGTACCTTTGACTCCTAGGCCAACACCGGTTTCCTCACCAACACCTGCTCCCATAACCGATGCCGGTGGTCTGGATTTAGTCGCTTACGAGCTTGATGACATCGATCTGGTTCAGTTTGATGCCGAGCTAGAGCAAGCTTCCCTGGACGCCTCGTTCTAGATGGGTACGTTACGGGTGTTACTTAGGGTTCTTAGGTTAGGAGCGGAACAAACTTTTGCTTCTGGGCTTCGTGACGGAATATAATTCTAATTGGTATGAAATTTGTGCTAATTCATGGTGCCTTTGGCAATCCGGAAGGGAATTGGTTTCCCGAGCTAAAAAGCAAACTCGAAGCCCTTGGCCAAGCCGTTGTTGTTCCGCAGTTTCCGATTGAAGACTACGACACACTTCTTAAAAAAAGCCAGAACGCAAAAATAGAAAAGATGACGCTTGCTAATTGGCTCATCACTTTTGAGAGAGAAGTTCTGTCTAAAATTAGTAAAGGAGAAAAAATATGCTTTATAGGGCATTCCCTCGGGTGTGTTTTTATTCTTCAGGCACTTGAAAAATACAAATTAAAATTGGACAGCGCTATTTTCGTCGGGGCATTTTTGGACTGTTTACCAACAGAGGTCTGGCCATATACCAAAATTATCGCTGACTTTGGTAAAACTGACTTTGAGTTTGAGGATTTTAAAAAAAGAATTGGTGACTCGTACGTTATTTTTTCTGATAGTGATCCTTACGTTCCTAATCGCCAATCCAGGTTATTTGGAAAAGCGTTAGATAGTTCCATGATCAAACTTCGAAACGCTGGCCATATGAATAGTGAAGTGAACCTTGATGAGTTCTCGCTTGTTTTGGACCTTTGCTTAACAAGGTTAGACTTAAGCTACACTCAAAAATATCGTTTCCTAAACAGGAAGGTAGGAGCGTATGAATACATTTACCTTAACCCAGGAGGAGGAAGTATTGCACTGGATGCAAAAAGCTCATCAAAAGAGGGTCTCTTCCATTTTAGAGATGTCCAAAAAGAAGGCTTCGCCACCCAGTTTACAGGTTTTAATGATATTTACGGATCCCGCTCGGATTACATGAAAAATTCAAGGCAAGCCGCTAAAAGAATGACGAGTTTCGTTCGGGTTATACTCGTTGAAAAGATTGAAGATTTAAAGCTGCCGGAGTGGCAAGACCAGATGCGATATGATCTACAAAGCGGAATTAAGATTTATCTTTGCCTTTACAACCAAGTTCGAGATAACGCTCCTGAGCCTGACTTTGGTATCTGGGATAATAACCACGTAGTTATTGGCCAGTTTGATTGGAAAAGTCGAAAGGCAACTAAGGTAGTTGTTGATAGCACGGTTAGCGGACTTAAGTTGGCTTTAAAGTGGCGAGATGAAATTATGAAGAAAGCCACACCGGTAAGCGGGATATCTGATATGGAAAAATTCATCGCACGACACCAAGACGGGAAGGACATCAAATAATGAAGTTTGTGCTAATTCATGGTGCCTTTGGTAGTCCGGAAGGGAATTGGTTTCCCCAATTGAAAGAGAAACTAGAAGCCCTTGGACAAACAGTGATTGTTCCTCAACTTCCGGTTGACAGCTGGGACGAAGTAACTAAAAACGGCTCGAACAAACCTCTCAAAAACCAAAGCCTCGCCAATTGGTTAAAAGTTTTCGAGCCAATCGCCAAGACTTTTAAAAGGAATGAAAAATTGTGTTTTGTAGGCCACTCTTTAGGCTGTGTTTTTATCTTACACTTAGTCGAAAAGTTTAACCTGAAACTAGATTGTGCCATCTTTGTTGTCCCATTTATGGATAAACTTGGTGATAAATATTGGCAATTCGACCACGCTAACGATTCATTTTATAAAACTGCTTGGGACTTTGAAAAACTTAAAAAATTAATTCCAACTTCTTACGTTCTTCATTCTGACAATGATCCTTATGTTGATCGAAACCATTCGATAATTTTTGCCAAAGCCCTAGATAGCTCACTAATTTTTGTTAAACGCGCCGGGCATATGAATAGTGAAGTGAACCTAAATGAGTTCCCTTTAGTTTTTGAACTTTGCAACACACGGCTGGACCTAACTCTTTATCAGCGTTATCTGGCCGAGATGAAAAAAGAAAACGTCCTTGATTATCTTGAAGTTAAGCATCGCAAACTAATGGACCTAAGCGTCCACCTGCCACCAGAAGAAATCTTTAGCGAAGGGAGATTTAAGTTTCGAAATCTAAAAGACGGGGGCTTTTGTACTTTCCGGAGTGGAACTAAAAACTGGAATCCTTTTGATTATTACTATATCCAGTGTCGGTTAGCTGCCAAAAGAACCGGAAATGTCACTCGTGCCTATCTCGTGGGGAATGCCAACGATTTAAAAAGGTTAATTCTCCGAACACAAATAAGAGCCGATCTTGAAGGAGGAGTTAAAGTGATGCTCTGCCCATTGGATAAGGTCAAAGATCAACTCAAGGAACCAGATTTTGGACTTTGGGATAACGAATATGTCTGCCTTATCCACTACAACCAAAAGAAAGATATGGAAGAAATAGTTCTCGACGGACGGCCGGAAACAATAAAATTAGCTCAAGAAGAAGAGAGCATAGTTAAAAAGTATGCCATTACGATAAAAGACGTCAATCGGGATTTAGACGGATATATATATACTTCAAAAACTCAAATTTGAGTTTTTGAGTATAACGAATCTAATCTGATTTTTCGCTCTACGAGCTGTAAATCAGACTAAGATTAGTATAGAAAAATAGGAGATTAGTCCTTAGCTATGGACCTTTTAGGTGATTTCCGCCATTGGTGTAGATTTCCTCGCCGTTTAGATAGGCTGCCTCTTCGGAATCTAAGTACACGATAATTTTCGCCACGTCCTCAGGTGTGCAATTCCGGCCCAAAGGGTTCGACAAAGCCATCTTTTTCCAGCCTTCTTCATCCACACCCCACGGATCCCAAAGAGGGGTTCTTGTCACCCCGGGATTAACCGAATGCGTGCGGATACCGTATTTTGCCAATGCCACTGCCGAGGTTTTGGTAAAGTTCATTTTGGCCGCTTCGGCGGCGGCGGTTGCTGACAGATCAGGCTGTGCTTCGTGTGCAAAGGATGAGGTAATGTTAATGATTGTTGATCTTTTGTTACGTTTAAGTAGTGGAATAGTATATTTTGTCATTAAGAATGTGCCTCGGCACCTAGCGTTAAAAATCTCGTCCCATTGCTCAAGAGTTGTATTTTCGATTGACGCTTCATAATCCACGGCGGCATTGTTAACCAAGAGCTGAAGCCCTTTTGAAATCCTATCAACCGCTGATAAAACTTTTTTTACTTCTGCATCATCTCCGACATCGAGATGATGGATAACTACATCTGGATTTTTACCGAACGCTTTTTCAATTAATGCCTTACTGTTTCGGTACGTGGCGTGAACAAAATATCCTTTGTCGACTAAAAATCTCGTAATACCTTCACCAATTCCTTTTGAGGCTCCGGTTACCAGGGCGATTCTTTTTTTCTTAACCATCGGCATAATTTTATTCCCGACAAAAGATCCGGTCAATTCTAAGCAACCAGCTCGAGATGTTTAAGGTGCTTAGCCTTTTGATAGTATTCCTTGTCGCAGGTGATAAAGACGCCACCGGCAATAATAGCCAGTAGATGATAAGAGCAATCATAAACGGTGGTGCCCAACTCATACGAAAGCCTTAACATCTCCTTTATTTCAGCTCCTGAAAGAGTTTGATATTTGATCGGAAGTTCAACGAATTTTTCTAAAACGACAAACGCTTGATTCTGATCCGTAATCGTAAACCTAAGTCCGTTAGCGATCTCTAGGGCAAGAAGAGGGGACGAAATAATAGTGGCTTTACCGTCGGCAGATTCTTTGAAGATAACAGCCATTCTTACGGCTGCTCGATTGTCGCGTCGTAAAAGCGCTCCTAAAATAAATGAAGCATCTAAAATATATGTTTTCATCTTCTCCCACGACTGATTGCCTTCTTAATTTGAGAGGCTCCTACCTTAGGCAAGCAATCGCGAAGACTCAAGAATTCGTCCACGTCACTTTTTCCTCTGGGCATTTTGAGAAGTTTTTCTTCAATTGCCTGAGCGACAAATTTACTCGTTGTCCGATCTTGTGTATGTTGAGCGAGAAGATAATAAGTTTCGACTGGTAAACTAACCGTGATGCGCTTGACTTGCATAATTGTATTCATACTTTAATTCATACTAATATATTTGTCAAGTCCTTTTTATTTGCTAAAATTATGATTATGAAATTAGTCTTGTTTCATGGTTCATTTAACTCCTACGATCAGCTAAGCAAATTCTGGCTGCCAAAACTTCGAAGTGAGATAGCCGCCCTCGGAGTTGAAATAATCTTCCCTAAATTTCCCACAGACACCTGGGACGAAGTTACCGATAGGGGCGAGACGACTAGAGCTGTTCGACAAAACCTGAAAACTTGGATGCAAGAATTTGATCGTTATATACCTGCTGTAAATAAAGGCGACGACCTAATATTTATCGGCCATTCACTCGGTCCGCTTTTCATTCTTCATTTACTGGAGAGGTTAAACCTGAAACTAGATTGTGCCATTTTCGTTAGTCCCTTTCTCACTAAACTTAGAAACTCGCCGGCGCAAATAAACACTGTCAACGCTTCGTTTTACAAAGATGATTTTAGTTTTTTGATGCTTAAGAAGTTATGGAAAGCCTCCTATGTTGTGTATGGTGAAAACGATCCATATGTTGATTTAAAACAAATACAAAGATTTGCCAAGAAAACGGGTAGCTCGGCCATATCTGTAGTTGAGGGCGGCCATCTGAACAAAGGGGAGAACACCGAGTTGATTATCGAACTTTGCAAATCCAGGTTAGGGAAAGTAAATACTTAAATAACAGTTTCGAAGCGGACTAAAGCTTAATACTTACAAACCCATCACGATCATAATCACTGTCTCCAATGTTAATACAGGCAATCGAAACCCGAACATTACCAGGAGTGGAAGTAAGATAATCAAACCCGGCTCCACAACCTCTATGTTGGATTGGCGTCGGTTTCGTAGTGTAAACAGTTTTAAGATTGAGGGTATCAAGGCTTAGGAACTTAAATTCCACTGTCGCTTTATCCTCTGCTATCGGTAGAACGTTTTTTTCCTCAGCAAAGAGGAAACCATTGTTGGCATTGTCATAAAGAACAGGGCCTCCGATACTTATGTAGTCGTTATTTACTGCAGTGAATTGCAAATCATCAATTAAGGGTTTATTTTGTTTATTGACCAATGAGAAATAGACGATGCCTTGGGCTGTAGGCGTTTTCATCAATAACCAATTACTTAGCGAGTTATCTACGGAGACGAACTTGTATAAACTTGAGTCATAACTAAAAATCGGCTTCGCATCCTGAGATTTAATAAAATTATTAAGGTCAATTAGCTTAAGATTCCCTTTTGTATTTTTTAGTAAAAAACTATGACTGTTGACCCACCGATAAAAATCGCCGCTAATCATACCCATTTCACTCTCACACCAAACGGGACCCTTTCCCTGATAGTTTGTCAAGGCAAAAGAATTTCCCCCAGTCCTCTTGTAAATGGCATATTTACATGGATTTTCAACATCATCTGGAGGGTAAGAAGAGATCGGGGAGTAATAAAAGAAAAGATTTCCGTCGCTTGATAGTTGGTATTTAGAATAGATACCAACGAAATCAGACTGCGACTCGTCCGCTGGCGATATGTCTGTTGAAGATATCTCTAGGGTTAAATTTGGAGGGAAATCCACCCATGCGTTGGGAGCCTGCGTCGGAGAGGGAGACACATTGCGCCCTGAGATAGGCGTTCGAGTAACCGATGGACCTCTATAATTTTGTAGCTGATTTGTGGATATTGGTTGCCTAATGTTTGTCTGCCTCTTAGTAAGAAACAACACTCCGAGAGAAAGCAGAGTGAAGACTACAAGCCCGCCGACAATTGCCATTTGCCCTTGTGACCAGCGAGCTTTTTCATGAATTAAGGAGACGGGGTAATTTGACCGGTTAAGCCGAGAAGAAGGACTTTGGAGATTCATCTACTCAACTATATCACTTAGCTCCTTACCTCAACAGTGTAGAAGTCGCGATACATATGAGACAGTCGGTTAACTAATGCCGGCTGATTTTCATCACAAGGTTTACATTCTTCCCAAGTTTAGTCGTCAGGGCTAT
>Ga0075743_119_pt1 | contig 18676 bp, 28 predicted proteins | sample RifGroB1_FD_68435 | JGI IMG/M metagenome (GOLD analysis project Ga0075743, IMG submission 68435) | Microgenomates bacterium GW2011_GWB1_44_8
AGAGATGCCCCTTTGTTTTTCAATATCACAATCTGCTTCGGATTTATTCTCACCTTTCCAGTTTATCTAAAATGTTGCATATGTGTTGTCACTATACGACCATATTGACAAACAAATAAAACCCGGTCTAATATTAATTGTATGAGTGGTTTGGTAGGTAAAGTAAAAGACACTCTCTCCTCTGTTGTTGCCAATACAGGCGATCTTGTAGGCACCACCCGCGATACGGCTAAAAAAACGGTTGTAGAATCCTTGCAGGGAGCCAGTGACGTGGCCACCGCCGGATTGGCTGCTGTTTCCGACGTTGTCGACGGCGGCGTCCAAGCCGTTGTTGGAGCCGGAGCATCAATTAGCGACGGAGTGGTGGGATTGGTAGAAGGCGCTGTCGAAGGAGCCAAAACTGTAGGAGTCGACGTTACCCAAGCTGCAGCCCAAGCTGCCTCCGTAGCCGTCAAATCGGCAGCTCAAGTAGGCGGGGACGTAGGTACTGCCGCAGTCGCCGCAGTCACGGGAGCCATTAAAGTAGCTACAGATATCGGAGCCGATTCCGCCCAGCTGGCCAAAGACGCCGTCATGGCCGTTCTCAAAACAGCCGACGAAATGGGATCTCAAGTCGGCAGTTCTGTAAGAAAAGCCCTTCTCTCCGCAGCCTCTCTTCCCCACGACATCATCGACGCTCTTCTGGGAAAATAACCACATTAACTCACAGGGCACAGCAAAAATACATGCACAAATACCACTATATCTCTGTGGGTTATTTGTTCTTCTGAAACGGTTAATGGAATTTCTTCGTTTCTCAATACAATTCTATAATCATATTTCCATTCTCCATCCGCATTTGAATGACACTCGTCGTACAATCTCGTTTTCTCCGCCAACTCTTGCAATTTCTGTTTCAGATAACCAGTTACATCTTTCTTGGTTATTCCAAGTTTTTGCAATTCGTCTAATCCAATCGTTCCTCCAGCATATACTCTCGTAAAACGCGACTCGCCAATTTCCACAATCTCTTGTCCGCCACCGGTCATATTCGCTATCCACTCGTCATAGTAAGTTCCATTAGAGCCTGAAAAATGGCTAGCGTCCAGCGGGAAACCTCCCCGAACAACCTTCTCCAAAGCTGTCTTCCCGGCATAACCGGCCAACAGTCCATCCGTCAACAATTTTTCATTATCTCGCATGACAACATTATATACTTGACCTTCCAACTAATGCCTGTTTTTTAATTCTCGTTAATTTTTTCAATTCGGCTTCACGCTTTAGGGCCTCAGACTTATTGGCTAATTCTTCTTTATACACCAGTTTCACCGGCTTGTGACTTCTGGTATATCTCCCCCCCTTACCATCCAAATGCTCTTTAAATCTTTTTTCCACATCATTCGAAGAGCCAATATAATAACTCTCGTCATTACAAAGGAGAATATATACAAACCACATAAATCCGTGCTGCGGGGCTTGGATTCGGACCAAGATTATCGCTTTCAGAGAGCGACGTGCTACCGTTACACTACCCCGCAATATAAGAATAAGATCTCATTCTGTGACAATTTGCGCAGACAAGATCGCATTTCTTTATTTCGTTTAGAATTTTTTCTTTTGAGTAACTATGATGGTTAATCATTTTGTTTATATTGTCTAACTTTGTTTTTCTATCCCTATGGTCAAAATCCATTACGTAATGTGGATATTTTACACCACAATCGATACACGGTCCTTGTTTAAAGGAGTTAACAAAGTCAATTAGTTCTTTTCTCCTTCTAATATTTTTCGATCTGAAATAGGATTTATTTCTTGAATAGAACCTTCTTTGACACGCTCTTCTTTTAGAAATGTCAGTATACGGCATTATTAAATCAGTATATCGGATATGAATTGTAAAATCAATTCAAATCCATTGTTTCATCAAGGATGGAAATAGTAGAATTTAGGGGTGAGCAAGAAAAATTTAGTATTTATCCTGCTTCTGGCTTCCGTGTTGGTTGGCTCCCGGTATGTGTATATCTATCCCTGTGCCCGGCCGATCCTATATAAGATAGGGAATATTGATCCCAAGTTTGGGGTCAAGCAGGATCAGCTGCTCAAGGATTTAAAATCCGCCGAAGCTGTGTGGGAGAAGCCTACCGGTAAAAATATTTTTGATTACGATCCTGATGGGCCTTTAACTGTCAATTTTGTTTACGATACCCGCCAGGCTTTAAAAACCGAAATTGACCGCCAGGAAAAAAGTTTAACTTCCCAAAACCAAAGTCTGGATGCCCAGATAACCGATTATGAACGCCAGGTTGTCCAATTCAAAGTCCAAAATAATCAGTTAAACACCGATATTAACTACTGGAATTCTCAAGGTGGCGCTCCACCGGACGAGTACGACAAATTAGTAGCCCGGCAAAAAGATTTACAGCAGGAAGCGGACAGATTAAATCGGCTGGCCAAATCTCTGAATCAAAAAGCTGATAACTATAATTCCGGAGTGGTCAAAATCAACTCCACCATTGGGACTTTCAACCAAGCCTTAGCTGTCAAGCCGGAAGAAGGACTGTATACCGGCAGCACCAATACTATTGATATTTTTTTCATAACCGACAGAAACGAACTGATTCACACCCTGGCCCACGAATTTGGTCACGCTAGGGGACTGGATCATTTAGACGATGCCAAGGCCATCATGTATCCCCAAACCTCTCTTGCTGTTTCTGCGACATCTGGAGATATTCAGGCATTAGAAACTATTTGTGTCAGAAGAAGTTATTGGGATGTGGTTGCAAAGTATCTGCAACTTGTATACAATCGCTTTAGTGAATAAGAATCTTTTAATCGGGGTTGGAGTACTTCTTCTCTTGGGTGTTGGTGGATATCTGTTTATGAACAAGAAATCTTCTCCTGCTACCCAAACTCAAACTTCTGGCCCCACATCTCTTAAGGACTTAATAGTAGCAAACATACCCCAAAAGTGCACTTTTCCGGAAGGCACAGTATATATCTCAGGCGGAAAATTTAGAGGAGATTTTGCCCCCAACTCCCACATGATCTCCGACTCCAAAACCAGCTACGTCTGGACCGATGATCAAAAACAGGGTTTCAAGATGACCATTGACGCCGATGCCAAAGCCGAAGCTCAAGCTGAATCAGACAATGGCGGAGTAGATGTCAATGAAAAACTGGATTACAAATGTGGTGCCTGGTTGCCCGACGCCTCCATGTTCAATCTTCCTTCCGGAGTGGATTTTACCGATTTTAGTGCTCTTACCGCCCCGGCTGCGTCCGGATCAACCTCCGTTCAATGCGCCGTCTGCGCATCTCTCACTGGTGACGACAAAACCCAGTGTCTCGCCGTCCTCAACTGCAAATAAAACATGGTTCTTCTGATTAAACAAAAAGCGTCCCCAGAGGAGCTGAAAAAACTTGCCGGCCACTTCAAAGGCTACATTAAGGTGGTTGTGGATATTGAACAAGAAATCCTGGCCGGTGGTGCAGACAGACATGTCGATGAAGAGCAGGCGCTCTTAGAAGACGGCAGCCGTCAAAAAAATCTTTGGGGCGGGGGACTAGATTTAGAAACCAAAGAAATTGATTATAATTCCATCATTAACCTCCGTCCTGGTCAAGATAATCCTTCCCGTGATATCCTGTCTAAGGAAATCAGGGAAAAATTTGATACAATAGTTAGGAAGCTTCTTGTTTAGTATGAATACCAAAGCCACGATTTTAGATATTGCCATGAATTTAAACCGGGTTGGTAATTGGGCTGCCGATGATTATCTCGGTAAGAAAGCCAGAATAAAAACCTTCTTGGGTAATACCACAGCCTACATAAAAAGTTTATCTGATTCCCCACTTCCTCCCTCCTTTGCTGGCACTTTCAGCGATTTTACGAAACACTATTCACTTTTGGAAAAAGAAGGTCTGGCTGGACCCCAAAACCCGCTTTTCTGGGCCGAAGACATGATGACTTGGGGAAATATATTAACTCATCGTTCCCAAACATTATGATTCAAGATATCGTCTCCAAAGCCAAAACCAATACGGATTTTAGACAGGTGTTAGAAAACGGAGTTCATACACAAATTGTCATCATGAGTATTCCGGTAGGTGGAGATATTGGCGAGGAGATTCATACCGATAACGACCAGGTATTATTTCTAGTAGAAGGGGAGGGCAAAGTTATTTTAAACGGCGTTGAGTCTCCGTACAAAACAGGGGATATAGTCCTGGTTCCCGCCGGCACTAAACATAACTTTATAAATACCGGCTCAACCGATTTGAAAATTATTACCACCTATTCTCCTCCTCACCACCCCCCCGGCACGATTCACCATATTAAACCATAACTTTCTCTTGACAATCGTTACAGCCCCGATGTTATCATAAAACCAATGATGGGCTATTGGAGGATGGGCTATGATTGGCCACTTCGCATGATGTGGTGGATTTGGCCATTGGCTGTGTTGGACCTGGTCCTGCGGGGAATTGCTTTGTGGCGTGCCGGTCGGGCCGGCCAAAAATGGTGGTTTGTCGCTTTGCTTCTGGTCAATTCACTAGGCATTCTTCCAGGAATTTATCTGCTTACACATCGGGAAGCCAAGAAAAAGAAAAAGTAATTAGTAGCCCGTAAACTCTTCAGATTTTGAGCCAGCTGGAGCAAAAAGCATAGTCGCTTCTACCATAGCCGGGGGCCCGCACACCCACCACTCCCTTTCTTTCCAATCCGGACAGTATTTTTTTATTTTTTCCTCATCCAACCGCCCTTGGATTTCCGATTCAACAAGCTGTGTAAGAGGTAAATCACCAAACGCCGCTTCGGATTTATTTTTTACTGAATAAAGAAGACTAATTGGTAAAGTAAGTTTCTTGTCAGTAGCGTATTTAATCATGGATCGAAACGGGGTGATGCCGATTCCCCCGGCAATAAACAAGCGGGGAGTAGAATCTTTTTCATCTAGAACAAAGCTGCCAAATGACCCGGTAATTTCCAGATCATCTCCGATTCTTTTTTGCCACAACGCCTTTTTATAATCAGATTCGTCCCGGTATTTGGTCGTAAATTGTACAAATGGCTCGGTGGGGGAAGAAGAGATGGTGAAATGATGTTTTAAGTTTTCATCCAGTCTTACATACATCCACTGTCCGGGCAGGTAGTCCATCTTCGCCTGCAATCTAAACGATCTAATATCCCCAGTTTCTTCGATTACTTCCAATATTTTTGCTATCATAATTGTATTCTACTATGAACTATGAACTAATAACTATGAACTGCGAACTGGAGGTGAGCGATTAATGTGTTACAACTGTGGATGTGGCATACCCGATGACGATATGGGCCACCCGCAAAACATCACCAACAAGACCTTTGCAGAAGCAGCTCGTGCTATGAGCCAAAGCGAAGAAGAGGCCAAAAAGAATACTTTAGAGCTTCTCCAAAAACAAGAAATCAGCCAAGGCTCAAAACAGACTTGATTGCTTACCCGTTGCCGCCGCAAACGGGTAGGAAAAATCTACCTCCACCTGTCTGGCATTATTCCATTTGTCGGTAAATTTTAAGTATTTGTTTTTCAAGGCAAAATCATAAATATCGCAAGTTATGGTCACGTCTGCTTCACAGTATTTTTGTAACAGCGCCAGACTTTCTGCATCTCCTTTTTTCCAGTAGGCTATCGCATTGGCCCCGGAATCTATTTTTTCAGTGCCTAGAGTATCTTTGGCTATAGCGTTTAAGGAAGCTCCTTTACCAAAATTTGCCAGTTTTAACTTATCTAAGATGTCGAAGTGGGGAAGTGCGGCAAAATCCGCCGGGGCATACGGTTTCATGGCCGGAATATCAAAACTCAAAGTGTTAAATCCAATTACCCGGTCTGCTTCCCTAAACACTTTCCACATGAGGTCAAAGTCCTTTTCCCAAAAACTCTGCATTTTTTTGCCATTTGCATCTCTGACCAAGACTGATATTACCGATACTCCCAAATCTGCCGGATCCCACGATCCAGCCTCATCAAAAAACATTTTTGTCTCCACGTCCCAGAACACCTCTGTTTTTGGGGGGTTGACGTCCCCCTGGGGGGGATATACAATAGTGTTTGTGAAAGCCATTAAGGATTCCATTTTACACCGTTTAAAAATTGCCAAGGGTCACCTGGCTAAAGTAATAGCCCTGGTAGAAGAAGACGCATATTGTCCCGAGATAATTCATCAGTCCCAGGCCGTCCAAGCCGCTTTATCAGAAACTGACAAAATCGTTTTGGAAAATCATCTCAAGACTTGTGTCGCCGATCAAATCCGTCAAGGCAAAACCAACGAAGTTATTGATGAAGTCATGAAAGTTTTGGAGGGCCGGCGTGGATAAAATTATAGTAGTTGCCGGTAGTCTGGGTTTAATAGGTTTTATTTACTGGTTCTTCTTGGGGAAAAAAGAAAACACCTCCGAAATTTCTACTGACATCAAAATTACCGTATCGGGCGGCTATTCTCCTGAATCTGTAACCATCCCCGTTGGCCAACCGGTAAAAATTACTCTTACCCGCACCGACCCCACCGATTGTCTGGAAGAATTTGTCATCCCCGATCTCAAAATCAAAAAAACTCTTCCTCTCAATATCCCAGTTACACTTACACTTACAGTTACTTCTCCTGGCCGCTATCCCTGGCATTGCGGCATGAATATGTATCATGGCCAAATCATCGCCCGTTAATTGTTCCTTAAACATTTCCGGCATGCACTGTGCCAGCTGTGCCGCCACTATTAGTAAAGTCTTGCGTCGTACTCCCGGTGTATCTTCCGCCGACGTCAACTACGCTACAGAAAAAGCTCAAATTAAGTTCGATTCCGCCCAAATTACTCTGGAAAAAATTTCCCAGATCATTTCCAGTCTCGGCTATTCTACTAAAACTGACGACAAAGACCGGCAAATCACTATTTTATTTATAAAATTTGTGATCTCCGCTGTTTTTGCTGCCATTTCCTTTTTTGGCCCTCCACCTCTTTTTCAGCTAGTCTTAGCTACCGTCGTTCAGTTTTGGGTGGCTTGGGATTTTTACCGCTCCACCTGGAATAGTCTCAAGCACCGGGCTGCCAACATGGACACCCTGATTATTTTAGGTACTACTGTGGCTTATATCTATTCCGTTGCGGTTACTTTCGGCCAGATATCTGGCATGCCGTACTTCGACACCAGCATGACCATTATTGCCCTGATTATTTTGGGCAAATGGCTCGAGGCCCGGGCTAAAGGCAAGACTTCAGAGGCAATCAAAAAACTCATCCAGCTTCAGCCCAAAACTGCCCGGGTTCTTCGTGATGGTCAAGAAATTGATTTACCCATTTCCGAGGTTCAAGTGGGAGATCACATCCGTCTCCGCCCGGGAGAAAAAGTTCCGGTTGACGGTAAAGTAATCTCCGGAGAAACCAGTATTGACGAGTCCATGGTTACTGGAGAAAGTATTCCTGTTTATAAACATACGGGAGATTTAGTCATTGGCGGCACCCTCAATACCAGCGGGGCCATTATCCTTTCGGCTACCAAAGTCGGTTCCGCCACCATGTTGGCCCAAATTATTAAATTGGTTGAACAAGCTCAAGCCTCCCGAGCCCCGATTCAAAAGTTAGCCGATGTCATTTCCGGTTATTTCGTCCCCGCCGTTTTAATGATCGCTGTAGCCACTTTTGCCGGCTGGTACATTACCACCGGCTACTTGCCGGCCATGCTCAATGCCATTGCGGTTTTGATCATCGCCTGTCCTTGTGCTTTAGGCTTGGCTACCCCCACTGCCCTGGTAGTAGGTACCGGCCTGGCGGCCCAAAAAGGCATTCTGATCAAAGACGCCGAGAACTTAGAAATTGCCTACAAAGTCAGTCATGTGGTCTTCGACAAAACCGGCACCCTGACCGAAGGCAAACCCGTGGTCACTAACGTAATTACTATGAACCATGAACTGTCAACTAATAACTTGCTTCGTTTAGCCGCCAGTCTGGATGCCAACTCCGAGCATCCCTTGGCTTCTGCCATTGTTGCCGCCGGGGCCAAAACCGCTCTTAAATCTTTACCGGTTACCGGTTTTAAAAATCTGGCCGGCAGAGGTGTAGAGGGCACCATTTCCAAGATTAAATACACTTTAGGCACTCCCTCACTTTTTTCTTCCGTTCCCGCTGATGTAGCCAAACTTGAAAAGCAGGGTAAAACGGTAGTTGTGTTGACAATTGGCCAAAAAATTCTGGGTGTTATCGCCATCGCCGACACTCTCCGTGCTACAGCCGCCGATGCTGTAAGTCAACTCACCCGGCAAAAAATCGGCACCTCGCTTATTACCGGAGACAATCCCACCACAGCCGCCGCCATTGCCAAAACAGCCGGCATCAGCCGTTTCTTTGCCCAAGTCCGGCCCCAGGACAAAGCTGCCGCTATCAAACAGCTTCAGTCAGAAGGTCATATTGTGGCCATGGTCGGCGACGGCATCAATGACGCTCCCGCGCTTAGCGCGGCCAACATAGGTATTGCCATGGCCACCGGTACCGATGTAGCCATCGAAGCCGCTGGCATCACTCTGGTCAATAAAGACCTGCATTCAATTCCCCTGGCTCTCCGGCTTTCCAGATCCACTCTGCGCACCATCAAAACCAATCTTTTCTGGGCTTTCATCTACAACGTTGTCCTCATCCCCGCAGCCGCTTTTGGCTTATTAAGTCCTATTTTAGCCGCAGGGGCCATGGCCTTCTCTTCTGTTTCTGTTGTTGGCAATTCCTTGTTACTTAAACGTGCCCATCTCTCATGAGCTCTAAGGCCCTCCTCATAGGCATTGTTTTGAGTTTCGCTCTGCTTTTTGGCGCGGCTTTTTGGTTTTCCCAGCCCCAGCCTACCGCTCCCGTAGTCGCCTCAGCCAGTACCGGTCAGCTTACAACTACCCAAACTTTCTACGACTTCGGCACAATTTCTATGAAAAAAGGCCCGGTCAGTTATAAGTTTACCGTTACCAATTCCGATTCTATCCCCGCAACAGTCACCAAGCTTTACTCTTCTTGCATGTGCACCAAAGGGGCTTTAATTACCCCCGCCAAAACCTGGGGACCATTTGGCATGCCAGGTCATGTAGCCATTCCCAAGATTGCCGCTGAAATTGCCCCTGGTCAAACTGCCCAAATAGAAGTTATATTTGATCCGGCAGCCCATGGCCCGGCCGGGGTAGGGAGAATTGAACGCACCGTTACCGCCGAGCTCAATGGTCAAGCTCCATTACTTTTTAGTTTCAGAGCCAATGTCACGCCTTAAATTACTCATCATCACCGTCCTGGCCCTCCTTGGGGTTTTGCTGTTTTTCAAATTCTCCCCCTGGGGAACAAGCTTCCTGTGGTCTATTAGCCAGGGAGGAACTTGGCTTTTGCCACTGGTTATGATTGCCTCCCTTATAGATAGTATCAATCCGTGCGCTTTTTCTATTCTTTTTCTTACCGTCGCTTTTTTATTTAACTTAGGCAGGAGCCGCGGCGAAATTCTCAAAATTGGCGGCATTTATATCCTGGGCATTTTCCTCGTCTATCTGTCCATTGGTCTGGGTTTGCTTCAGGTACTGCATTTATTCAACACCCCGCATTTTATGGCCAGAATCGGAGCAATTCTCTTGATAGTTTGGGGCAGTATTAACCTCATCAATCAGTTCTTTCCCAAATTCCCCCTCAAGCTCAAAATCCCTTCTTTTGTCCATGCAGATCTGGCCAAGTATATGCATAAAGCTACACTTCCAGCTGCCTTCGTCTTGGGGGTAATAGTCGGACTATGTGAATTTCCTTGCACCGGCGGGCCCTACTTGATGATCCTGGGTCTATTGCACGACAAAGCCACTTGGACTTCCGGTTTTTCCTATCTAATCATCTACAATCTTATTTTTGTTCTGCCGCTTCTGATCATTTTGGTCTTTGCTTCCCAGCGCCAACTTCACGATCAAATTAAAGTCTGGCGCAAACACAACGTCTGGCGCATGGAACTAGTCGGCAACATTATTTTACTTGCCCTTGGTCTAGCCATCTTTTTCCTATGAGTAAATTTATTCCCATATTTTTAGTCATTGCCATAGGCTCTTTTGCTTTAGGGTCTTTATTTAGTGTTAAATTAGACGTTACTCGCCGGCCGCTTCTGCAGAAGCTTCTTACCAAGCCCACTCCCGCTCCCGTGGATTACACCAAGATAGTTCTTCCCGAAGCTGGTGTCCAGTTACCTGTCACCTGGGGTGACTTGGGAGATAAATTAGTTAAAACTGGAGTTGTTGACTCTACTAAATTTACTCCCATCACCGATCCTGGCCGGATCACTATTTCTGCTCAAAATGCCCAAGCCATTCTCAATTCTCTCTGGGCTTTTGGTCTAGCCAACGCAAATCCCATTTTAGAAACCGGCCCTATGGTCGACAAACAATATGGTGGAGCCAAGAATTTCGCTTCCACCGGCGGCTGGACCATCGCTGTGGGCGACGCTATGAAATATTACTCTAAATACGACTGGGTAATTCTCACTCCTGATCAGCAAGCTGTAGTGGAGCGGGTCTCTAAAAATATCTACCGCCCCTGTTGCGACAATTCCACTTACTTCCCCGACTGTAATCACGGCATGGCCATGTTGGGACTATTAGAACTTATGGCTTCCCAGGGCGTTTCCGAACCAGATATGTACAAGTATGCCTTAGTGGTCAACTCATATTGGTTTCCCGATACGTATGTAAATATTGCCAAATATCTAGATAGCCAAGGAAAATCCTGGGCTAAAGCCAATCCCCAAGAAATACTCGGTCAAAACTACTCCAGTTCCACCGGCTATCGGAAAATCCGCTCTCAAGTTGAACCAATTGAAAATCAGGGAGGGGGTGGATGTGGAGTATGAAATTTGACCCAATTCGTTTAGGCCATTCTTTAGCCTTAGTTACCGCCGGTTTTTACGCCGTTTGTTGGTTTTTCATCGGCAGTATGCCGGGTCTGTATATGGGCATGATGCGCTCATGGATTCATGGCATAGATGTGGCCGCCCTGCCTCGCGGTATGATGACCGCCAGCACCGGGCTATACGGCCTGGTCACCATGACGGCTGTTGCCTGGGTTACCGGCTACGTTTTTGCAGCTGTTTACAATGCGCTTGGCAAAAAGTAAACTTGTAGCCATATGGATGACAAATTTAAAAAACTGCTAGCCAAAGTAAAATCTCTCCAGGCCAGCGGCAATTACGATCTGTCTTTAGAAGAGGACTTAAGTATTGCCATCATGAACCTCATTAGTCTCGAAGAGCATTTTTTTCTTACCTCTCAAAAAACCGGCAAGTCAGATTATCTAGATTTATTGCAGCAAACCCGCGAGGTCAGAAAACAATTACTAGCCCAAATGATTCCCCAGCATGAGGGAGAAACCTGGTGTATCACTAAGCACCTCTTAGCAGCCACTATGCGTTTGATTGAAGTAGGCACCAAGTATCAAGCAGACGGCAAAAAAGCCGAAGCGGATACATCTTTTACTCAAGCATACAAAATTTACTCACTCTTTTGGGCAGTCCGTCTCAAGCTTCTCGATCTCAAAGGCGTCAAAAAAATTGACAAAGCTCTAACTATCGAAGATCTTACCACCCAGTTAATTGATTGCTGCCAGGAATGAAATATTTAATAATCGCCATAGCCCTAATCTCTACTTTCTACTTTCTAATTTCCAGACAACCCAAATCAGTAAAGAACTATGATGGATTCGCCCAATGTCTTGCGGAAAAGAAACTGACCATGTATGGGGCTTACTGGTGTCCCCATTGTCAAAACGAAAAGAAACTCTTTGGCAGTTCATTTCAATACGTGCCCTACGTTGAATGCACTCAAGAAACCAAGAAATGTTTAGACGCTGGTATTGAAGGTTACCCAACTTGGATCGACGCTTCCGGCCAAAAATATTCCGGTGAACAAGGCCTTTTGGGGTTATCAAAAATTAGCGGCTGTTCTTTACCATGAATTATTGGCTAATCTTTATTACGGGACTAACTACAGGCGGACTTTCCTGCCTGGCTGTTCAAGGGGGATTACTGGCCGCCACATTGGCAACCACAGCCGAATCAAAAGACAAACTCCACGATGCTGTTCCCACTCTGTTATTTTTAGGCAGCAAACTTGTGGCCTACACCCTTTTGGGAGCTCTTCTAGGCTACTTTGGTTCCATCTTCCAGTTGACCACAAATATGCGCATTTGGTTTCAGGTTATTGCTGCAATTTTAATGTTGGGATTAGCCGGCTCAATGCTGGATTTGCATCCTATCTTCCGCTATTTTGTCATTCAGCCTCCCAAGTGGGTAGGCCGGCTTTTGCGCGGCCAGACTAAAAACCCTTCCGTTTTTGCTCCAGCCCTTTTGGGCGTCTTTACAGTTCTCATTCCCTGCGGAGTCACCCAAGCCATGGAAGTCTTAGCCATTTCTTCCGGCAACCCCTGGTCGGGAGCCTTAATTATGTTTGCTTTTGTTCTGGGCACTTCTCCGCTTTTTTTCCTTCTAGGTTGGCTAACCACCAAGTTTTCCGAGTCATTTAGAGCCAAGTTTTTCAAAGTTGCAGCTTTACTGGTGATCTTTATTGCTCTTACTTCCGTAAATGGGGCTTTAGTCTTATCCGGTTCCAAATATTCTTTTGATCATTGGGCATGGGCTTTTAAACAAACATTTTTGACTTCAGCCGTCGCTTCAGCTCCCACCAACGACGTCACCATAAACGTCTCCAACAACGGTTATTTTCCTCACAATTTTTCCGTTAAAGTAAATCAGCCGGTAAATTTAAATCTGGTGACCCAAGGTACTTATTCTTGTGCCTCTGTTTTTACCATCCCTTCTTTAAATATCACCAAAGTTCTGTCCCCATCCGGAGCAGAAACGGTTAGTTTTACTCCCACCAAAACCGGTCTCATTTCTTTTGCCTGCGGCATGGGTATGTATACAGGCACCATTAACGTCATCAATCAATGACTAAACAAACTTTCAAAATATCGGGTATGCACTGCACAGCTTGTGCATTAAATATAGATCTTGATCTGGAAGATGTTGTTGGAGTAAAAAATGCTCAAACTAATTACGCCAAGCAAGAAACCGTCGTCGAATACGACGACTCAAAAATAAATTCTGAAATAATTAAATCCACTATTGCCAAAACAGGTTACGGCGTAGTAGATTAGGTCATGCAGTTAACTAAACCCATAATGCTTCTCATTGTGGGTTCTGCTCTGGCGGTTGGCATCATCCGCCTCACCTTTTTATCAGTTTCTAACTCCAAAGTTATTGCCGGTTGTCCCGCTAATTTATCTCAAGACGGTATTGATCCTACTCAAACAGTCGCTTTTTGGCAAAACCAGCCCATTACTCCTCTTACCACTCTGGCCCAAACCCTTTCTGAAAAAGACCGCCAAGTCTTAGGATCTTCCACCGGAGGAGACAAATGGATTGAGATAGATCTTTCAGAACAAAAACTTATTGCCCACCAAGGCAGCGAAATATTTTTAGAAAGTCCAATTTCCTCGGGTCTCTTCGGAAAAACCCGAGTCGGAGAATATGCCATTTGGTACAAAATCAGGGCTACTAAAATGGAGGGGGGAGTCCGGGGTACCGGGACATATTACTATTTACCCAACGTTCCTTATACGATGTTTTTCGATCGAGAAATTGGTGTCCATGGCACATATTGGCACCAAAACTTTGGTAAACCCATGAGTCATGGTTGTGTCAACGCTCCTACTCCCATTGCCGAAAAACTCTTTTACTGGGCCGATCCCCAAGTCCCTGATGGTAAATGGGCTGTCCGCTCATCGGCTGACAATCCCGGTACCCGGGTAGTAGTTCATGAATAACCTCGTCATTTTTTTTGCCGATTACGCCATTTTTTTCTTGTTTGCTCTCTTGCCGGCGTTGTGGGTCAAGAACAAACGGGAATGGGTTCTCCATGCCGCTATTTCTGCTTTTGCAGCCTGGCTCATTGGTAAATTTCTCAAAGATTTCTTTGCCGTCCAGCGTCCATATGTTGCCAACGACTTTACGCCGCTGGTGGGCAATTTTTCAGATGGCTCATTTCCCAGTAATCATACCGCTGCCGCCCTTGCCATTTCCGTTTCCTTATACCTGCATAAATATAAATGGGGAGTACCCCTCATTATTATCAGTTTAGCCATTGGCGTCAGCCGGATTTTGGGCGGAGTTCACTATCCGTTAGATATTTTAGGCGGTGCCGCCATCGGTAGCGTTGTTGCCTGGATTACCCACCGTCTCCACGTCCACAAACTCCTTGACAGGCTATCACTCTAAATGCTAGACTGCTAAGAATGGAAGCTGAGTCACCCTCAAAAATTTACCCCGTTATCGCCCTGCGTGAAGGAGTTGTTTTTCCTCATACCGAACCGGTTCTTACTTTCGGCAGATCCAGATCCAATTCCGCTCTCCAAGCCGCTTTTGCCGGAGACAAAGAAGTTATTTTCGTCGCCCAGCGTGACCCGGTTGCCGATCCTGACTCCAAAGATTTATATCAAGTAGGTACTCTATGTCTGGTTGAACAAGTTCTTCCGGCTGGAAATGAGCTTCTGGCTTTAGTCAAAGGTATCAGCCGGGTCAAAATCGGTCCCATTATCTCCACCGATCCGTTTTTTACCGCCACCGCCGAGACACTGCCCGAATCCCAGGTGCAAAACGATACCCAGATAGCCCTATCCAAACAAATTGTCGTCGAATACAAAAAATCTTTTGACCTAGGCAAATCCATGGATTTCTTGGTTTTTATGCGTCTTATGGCCGGAGTTCCGGCTTCAGAACTATCAGATCAAGTAGCCAATTCTCTGGAAATAAATACTGCCGGCAAGCAGGAACTTTTGGAGATGCTCTCCGTCAATGCCCGTCTGGAGAAGGTTTTACAGCATCTGACTCACGAAATCAAAGTCATGGAGCTGGAGCGTTCGATCTCTACCAAAACCCAAGCCAAGTTTGAAAAGAACATGCGTGAGCAGATTTTACGGGAGAGAAAAAGAACCATCCAAGATGAACTAAAAAAGATGGGCAGCTCTGACGAGGAAGATGAAGACGACGATTTAGGAGACCTGCGCCGCAAAATCAAAAAGGCCAAGATGCCCACCGATATTCGGAAAAAAGCCGAAAAAGAACTCAACCGGCTTTCCCAGATGAATCCCGCCAATCCCGAAGGCAATTACATCAGGACGTACCTGGAATGGTTATCGGACATGCCTTGGTCCGTCATGTCTCCCAACCACGTTTCCATCAAGCAGGCATCACGCGTTTTAGACGCCGATCATTACGGCCTCAAAAAGGTCAAAGAAAGAATCGTTGAGTATCTGGCTGTCATGAAACTGCGCCAACACCAGCCAAAGACCAACGACCAACAGCAATCCCCGACGATTTTATGTTTCGTCGGTCCTCCGGGTGTAGGTAAGACCTCCATTGGCCGCTCCATTGCCAAATCTTTAGGCCGCAAATTTGTTCGGGTTTCCCTGGGTGGTATCCGCGATGAGGCCGAAATTAGAGGTCACCGCCGAACCTACGTTGGGGCTATGCCTGGACGCATCATTCAAGGCATCAAAAATGCCGGTACCCGAAACCCCGTCTTCATGCTTGATGAAATAGACAAATTAGGAAACGATTTCCGCGGCGACCCATCGTCGGCTCTTTTAGAAGCCCTTGACCCAGAACAAAACAAAGAATTTTCTGACCATTATCTCGAAGTACCTTTTGATCTGTCCCAAGTCATGTTTGTAGCCACCGCCAACATGTTAGACACTATTCCTCCGGCCCTGCGCGACCGGCTGGAAATAATTACTTTTCCAGGTTACACCCTAGAAGAAAAACTCAATATTGCCCAAAATTATTTGTGGTCCAAGCAAGTCCAAAGCGCAGGGCTTCCCAAGTCTCTCAAGATTTCCAATGAAGCCGTTAGAGAAATCATCCGCCGCTATACCCGGGAAGCCGGCGTCCGCGACGTAGAAAGAAATCTAGCTAAAATTGCCAGAAAACTGGCCCGTGGGTTGGCCGAGAAAAAGAAAATTTCCCATTCGTTAGGTACAACTGACGTCAAAAAATATTTAGGCCAGTACCGTTTCCCGGAGACCCTGGCCGAAAAACAGGACGAGGTGGGTATGTCTACAGGTTTAGCTTGGACCGAAGTGGGGGGAGACATTTTGTTCATTGAAGTGGCCCTCATGCCCGGCAAGGGAGAATTAAAGCTTACCGGCCAGCTGGGTGACGTCATGAAAGAGTCCGCCCAGGCGGCCTATTCATATATTCGAAGTCGCTGGCAAAAGCTGGGACTCAAAGATGATTTTTACAAAAAAATTGACGTTCACCTGCATGTTCCCGAGGGGGCTACTCCCAAGGATGGCCCGTCAGCCGGTATTGCCCTTACTACGGCTCTGATCTCCGCCTTTACCAAGATTCCGGTTCGCCGGGACACTGCCATGACTGGGGAAATTACCCTCCGGGGTAGAGTCCTGGAAATTGGCGGCGTCAAAGAAAAGATTATTGCCGCCCATCGAGCCGGTATTAAACGAGTGATCCTTCCCAAGGAAAACAAAAAAGATCTGGTAGAAGACGTCCCCGCCAATGTCAAAAAAGATATGGAGTTCTTCTTTGTCTCTCACCTGGACGAAGCCCTCAAATTAGTTTTACGCATGCCCAAAATCAAAACCAGGTTCTCCGAGCACATCCTCCGTTCCCACTCCTCCCTCACCGCCTCCGCCTAAGCTTTCTGGTAAAATTAGCCTGTCGGGCTCCATCGTCTAACGGCTAGGACGGCGGATTCTCATTCCGCCAATCCGGGTTCGAATCCCGGTGGAGTCACAAACCGTCTTTCAGAGGTTTGGAATACCTCGTTTAGCTCGAAGATAGGGGCTAATTGAGGTGTTCCATCTAAATCAAAAGTAATTACTTTAATTTCCATCTGCTGATATTGTAGCAGAAATTATCCTAACTTGAAGTCACCCAATTCGGAAAATCTTATCTCGGAAGTATGGAGTCCAAAGCCTCAAGTCTTGGAGAACGACCCATATACAAAGTTAAAACTTTGTCAACTTCCGTTCTTGTGGTTAATCCTGTTGCTGGACAGCCTGGCCCTCCAGGACCATTTGTAGCCCTATTCTGTTTACTGCACATTGAACAAGGTCGTCTATCACACTGGCCTATAAACATAGTGCTCGCCAAGCTCTGACCTTTTGCGGTCAACTGACCCTCGTTAACTAGACTTTCCAAACTCATAGGGTGGATTGTATATTTACAGAGCCTTTGTGTCAAGAAAAGAACTAATTGAGAGGTGTAACTACTATATAGTTCCAATAACAGAGAGGCATTAATTTTGTGCGAAAGCGAAGCTGGTATTTTGAGCTTAAGGATAGAACTCTCTAAAGGTATAATACAGACGAGCAAGGTAATCTTGGATGGTGTTCCATTTTAAGCTTACTTGGCTCACAACAGGTTTTCATAGCGAGCGAAGCGAGATATATGAAAGGATCCACAAGCGTAAGCGAGTGGTAGGTGTCCTTTCATATCCTGGAAATCGTGGGTTCAAATCCCACCGGGGTCACTGGATTGACAAGCCGTTTTAGGGGGGGTATGATACCCAAGTACCGAGCCAAACTCGGCACTTTTTTTATCAAAAGAATAACTCCATGAACAATTCTATGCTCATTACCAAGGTCGGTTTGGACCAATTAAGGTCTGAATTGTCTCAAATTCAGGAAGCGCGTCGGCCGGCTTTGGTCGAGCGGCTGGCGTTGGCCAGATCCATGGGCGATTTATCCGAAAACTCTGACTACCAGTCAGCCCGCGAAGATCTAACTTTTATGGATGGTCGTATCTCTGAATTAGAAGACTTAATCAAAAAAGCCCAGGTAGTTAAGCCTTCCCAAAATAACCAGGTTGAAATTGGTCATGTGGTCACTGTCAAAGTTAATTCCCATGACGCCGTTTTTCATATTGTGGGTGAATGGGAAGCCGACCCCAAGCAATCCAAAATTTCTCATTCCTCGCCCTTAGGCCAGGCTCTGGTCGGTAAAAAGATCGGGGATAAAGTAGAAGTTGCCGCTCCCGCAGGCAAATTGGTTTACACCGTGGTTGCCATCAGTTAAACTTGGGGCATGAGCACTTCTCGCTTGGATGACATTCGTCAAAACCGCTTGGAAAAATTAGCCAAACTCCGTAAATTGGGCATTGACCCATATCCCCCCAAATCTTCTTTTACTCTGACCGCAATTTTGCAAGCCCGTGACCAAGAAGGGAAAACATTAGCTGTTGCTGGCCGTCTCTGGCGCTGGCGGGAACACGGTAATGTCACCTTTGCCGATCTCAAGGACTCCACCGGCCAAATTCAATTGCTCTTTCAATCCAAAAAACTTTCCGACAAATTTGACGTACTCAAACTTTTCGACGTCGGCGACTTTTTGGCGGTCTCTGGTGAAGTCATCAAAACTTCAGCCGGTGAAATCACTATCGACGTCGACAAATTTGAACTCCTATCCAAATCCCTGCGCCCGCTCCCCGACGACTGGCACGGCCTCAAAGACGTCGAAGACCGCTACCGCAAAAGATATCTTGATCTGTTAGTCAATCCTGAGGTGAAGTCCAGATTAGAGGTCAGGACCAAAATTATTTCATCTATCAGGGAATTCCTAGACAATAAGGGTTTTCTTGAAGTGGAGACGCCGACTCTTCAA
>Ga0075743_131_pt1 | contig 8926 bp, 12 predicted proteins | sample RifGroB1_FD_68435 | JGI IMG/M metagenome (GOLD analysis project Ga0075743, IMG submission 68435) | Microgenomates bacterium GW2011_GWB1_44_8
TGAAAGGGATCTGGAAAAAGTGGCTAAATTAAATTCATTTATCTGGATACCTTGGGAGGATATGGAGGAGTATGTGGCTAAATCGGAAGCAATATTGATCGGGCCGGGGATGATGCGGTATAGGAAAAATTTGCCGGAGGGAGTGTTTGATGAAGCAGGGACGGAGACGAGAATGCTGACTCAATACTTATTGGGAAAATATAAAGATAAAAAGTGGGTGATTGATGGAGGAAGTTTGCAGACAATCGATAGAGCATACATTCCAAAAAACTCAATTCTGACGCCAAACAAGTATGAGTATGAAATATTGTTTGGAGACACAAAGATTGAAGAGGCAGCGAAGAAACACAAGTGTGTAATTATTTCAAAGGGTCCAGTAGCAATTGTGACAGATGGGGAGACTACTTATGAAGTAAGGGGGGGAAATGCGGGATTAACTAAGGGGGGGANGGAGACTACTTATGAAGTAAGGGGGGGAAATGCGGGATTAACTAAGGGGGGGACGGGGGATGTGCTAGCCGGAATAATTGTGGGACTGGCGGCTAAAAATCCACCACTCCTGGCTGCAGCGGTTGGAGCATATGTAGTAAAAAAGACGGCGGAGAAGCTGTTTTTGGATAGGGGTTATGGGTACAACGCTGATGATGTGGCAGACAGACTTGTATTTCCCGCATAATCTCCGTAAAATAACCGCACTACTTCGCCAAGGCTTCGTAGTGTAAATATGTACATTCCCAAATATGCCATTACAACCTTGATTTTGAAGAATATTGGTCTGGTAGAAGCGGCCAGAGAAGTAATTGAAAACGCTCCGTTGGTGCCGGCCTGGGAGGCTAAATTCCAGGATGAAGCTAAATTGCGGGCTGTGCATTATGGAACGGCACTTGAGGGGAATGATTTGACCATGGGAGAGGCAAAAATCATCGTAGAAGGGGATGTAGATACTCCCCACCAGGCCAGTGAGGCGGGGGTGGTAGCGAGGGAGCGGGACGTGCAGGAAGTAATTAATTACCGGAAAGTGCTGGATTTTATCGAGAGCGTAAAAGAAGTACCTAACTACACCGGAGATTTACTGCTTAAGATGCACGAACTGGTGGTAAGTAAGCTGGTGGCCGATGGACAGGCGGGGAGGTACAGGACCAGCCAGGTAGTGTTGCGGAACTCACTGACCGGAGAAGTAGGGTTCAGGCCACCCCAGGCTCTGGAAGTGCCTTTCCTGGTAGATGAATTCTTAAGATGGCTGAATAGCGATTTTGGGAAAAGAGAGCATCCGGTGCTGCGGGCGGCAGTGACCCATTATGCATTGGCGGCAATTCATCCTTTTGTGGAAGGAAACGGGAGAACGGCTAGAGCATTTGCCACCTTGATACTTTTTGCCGAAGGGTATGACATTAGGAGATTTTTTGCCTTGGAAGAATATTTTGACAAACACGCGGAGGAATATTTTGGCAGTCTGATGACTGTCTCTAATCAATCACCAAAACTGGAAGATCGGGACATCACGCCATTTTTAGAAGTATTTTGTCAAGCATTATCAATTGAGTTAACCAGGATTAAAGAAAAAGTCAGAGAGTTGTCAGTAGATATTAAAATTAAACAAAGAATGGGCAAACAAATTGCCCTGTCTGAACGGCAAATGAAATTAATGGAATACTTGAATAGTAACGGGGAAATGAGCATGAAAGAGGCCAAGGGGGTATTGTCTATGGTTTCGGAAGACACTATATTGCGAGAACTGAAAGATTTGCTGGACAAGGAAGTTATTACCAAAAGGGGCAGCACAAAATCTGCCAGATATGTGCTGAAAAAATAATGCAAAGCTCTGCACAAATGTTTTACGTAATGTTGGCACTGCCGACTTTGTTTGGGTTAACACTGGTCGGGGAGGGGATGTACAAAATGAGTCACTATGAACCGGGATGGGTAAGTATTATTTTAGGAATTCTTTTTCTGGCCGTCGTAGCATTTGGCTATTTCTTTTTGAGAGGATACGTGGGGTAACCTCACCTAATACCTCACCCTTAATTCCACCCCTACTTTAGGAGAGGGGGTGTTATCCTATAGTATTGATTTACTTATATTTGTAGAGTAAAATCTGATTATGCTAGAGATCGAGTTACCCCATCCTGGGATAAACACGGACAAAGACAGGAGATTCACGTATTTGAATAAAGATGGTATATGGTCTGAAATAGGAAAATATTTTGATGGATTGGGAATATTTGCTTATAATTATCCACTAGCAGCTGATGTCTGCGCCGGAGACGGTTCGGTTGCCGCTCTTTTAGTTGGGCGTGGTTGGTCTCCTAAAGATATCTATTGTTTTGACAAGGCTCGCACGCTTTCCCCACTAGTGAAAAGGGTGAACTGGCGTTATTGGAATTTGTACAATTTGGGTGTTGCGATACGAGGTGGGGAACAATTACCCCGGAATATAGAAAAACTGAAAGGATTCTTTGACTTTGTGGCAATGGCTCAAAGTTTTGGGGTTTATGAATATGCTCATGAAGTGTGTGGTTTTTTAGTGCGCGCAGGTGGGATTGTGTACAGTTCTGGTATTTCTTTAAATAGGGGGCATCCCGAGTCTTGGATTAAAGAAGACAATTCCCATTTAATGAGGAAAGTTGGGTGAATTGCAATATAATCATTCATATGAAGTTTGCTCTCTTTGCAAAGTATTTGGAAAAGCTGGAGGGGACGAGTAGTCGGAATGAAATGACGGTGATCTTGGCTAAGCTTTTTGGCGAGGCCAGTCCGGAGGATGCCAGATTAATTGCATATCTATCTGCTGGAAGATTGGGACCTGCTTACAATTCACCTGATACCGGGGTGGCAGATAAGATGATGGTTAAAGCTTTGGGACCAGAGGCAGAAAAATTATTTAAGCAAAAAGGAGATTTAGGGTTGGTAGCACAAGAGATTAAGAGTATAAGAGCAGGAGAGTATAAGAGTGTAAGTATAAAAGATGTTTATCAGAAATTATTGGAGATGGCGGGAGAGGGAGGAACCGGAAGCCAAGAAAAAAAACAACAATTAATTCGGGACCTGTTGGATGGGTTAGATGCAGTGTCTGCAAAGTATGCTGTAAAAATAATTTTGGGAAAATTGCGAACCGGATTTTCAGATATGACCGTACTTGATGCTTTGTCGTGGATGATTGGGGGGGACAAGAGTAAGAGAAAAGAGATAGAGAAAATGTACAACGTGAGAGCGGATTTGGGAGAAATAGCGGAGATAATTAAGCAGATTAAGAATAGTAAGCGGATTCAGCAGATTAAGTTGGAACCGGAAATTGGGACTCCAATACTTATGGCTAGAGCAGAGAGGGCAAAAAATCCTGGGGAAATATGGGCTAGAAACGGAAAATGTGCTTTGGAATATAAATTGGATGGATTAAGAATTCAAGCACATATTAGAGCAGGAGAGCAGGAGAGTATAAGCTTGTTTAGTAGAGGACTGGAGAACGTAACAGCAATGTACCCTGACGTGGTAGAGGGACTTTCTAAACAACTGAAACAGAATTGTATTGTAGAAGGAGAAATGATTGCGGTAGGGAGTAACGGAAGATTTTTGCCGTTTCAGGAAACTGTACAACGGAAACGGAAATACGACATTACAGAAATGTCTAAAAAAGTTCCCCTGAAAATATTCCTTTTCGACATACTTATGACTAATAAGTCAAATATGACTAATAAGACAAATAGGGAAAGGCGGGAAACGCTGGAAAAAATAGTAAAACCGGGGGAGATAGTGAAATTGATGCCCAGAATTATAAGTGAGAGAGAGACGGAAATTGAAGACTACTTTCAAAAAGCTTTAAAAGCCGGAACAGAGGGGATTGTGGCTAAGAAACTGGATGGACCGTACCAGGCGGGAGCACGGGATTTTAATTGGATTAAATACAAGAAAAGTTATACCCAATCAGCATTGTCTGACACTATTGATGCAGTAGTAATGGGGTATGACATGGGGCAAGGTAAAAGATCTAGTTTTGGAATTGGGGATTTTCTGATTGGAGTGTATCAGCCTGATTTAGACAGTTTTGTAACGATTGCAAAAATTGGTACCGGTTTAACAGACGAGGAGTGGAAAGAGATGAAACTCAAATGTCAAATGTCAAATGTCAAATCAAAGCCGGAAAATTATAAAGTGTCTAAACAGATGGAGTGTGATCGTTGGGTGAGTCCTAAAATAGTGGTAGAGATATTGGCAGACGAAATTACCAAATCTCCGATGCATAGTAGTGGTTACGCTTTACGGTTTCCCAGACTTGTTTCCTGGCGAGACAAAAAGCCGGAGGATTCTACTACTGTTGCAGAGATGGAAAAAATGTTTAAATTACAAAAGACTGGCGGTGATTATTAATGGCAGTAAAAGCATCAACAAGCTTATCTCCTAACATAGCTTCGACACTGTGCTATATCCCAGTGGTGGGTTTTGTGGCGGCTATAGTGTTTTTGATTGTAGAAAAGAACACTACTGTACGCTGGAATGCAATCCAATCTCTTTTGTTGGGATTGGGAACCTTCGTGTTGGATCTGGTCTTAGGAATGACAATCGTGTTGGCTCTACTGGTTCCCATTGTGAACATAGCGTCATTGGTTGTTACTTTGGTATTGGCCGTGAAGGCATACCAGGGAAGCACAGTGAGACTACCTTTATTGGGAGGGTGGACCGACAAAGTTTCCAAGAAGGTATAATTCTTACTTATGCGAGTGATTGTAGGGCTAGGAAATCCGGGAGTTGATTACGTGGGGACAAGGCATAATGCAGGACTGCTCCTGGTGGAGCAGATTGCCTCTAATGCCAACAGAGCCTCTGATTATGGATGGAGAAAACACTACGATGCCCTCATTTATAAAACTCCCGATTTGATATTGGTGAAGTCGAAAGAGATATTTATGAACGAATCGGGAAGATTGCTGCAGGCCGTGCCTGCCGGCAGGCAGGGATTGCCGGAAGGAGAGCTGTATGTGGCACATGATGATTTGGATCTAAAATTGGGAGAATTTAAAATCCAGTTTGGTAAAGGTCCCAAAGATCATCACGGAATAGAATCGGTTGAAGGAGCCCTGGGAACGAAAGATTTTTGGAGAATAAGAATTGGAATTGATAATAGAGCAGGAGAGCGCGAGGGCGGGAGAGCGGGAGAAGAATATGTGTTACAAAAATTTACAGCTGAGGAAAAAGTTATTCTAGATAAAACTCTTGATGCAATCGTTAAAACAATTAATTCAGACCAAAAACCCGGTAGATAAAAATAAATACGTTTCCCGGGAGTTTCAGGATTATGGGTACCGGCTGGCGGCAGAGATAGGGGATTTGGCTCATAAATCGTTATACATAAAATTGGCTAAGACTATAGACAGAAGTATTTTGGAGCAATGTAAAAGATTTGTGATTGATAGTAATGCTGACAATCGGGGAGCCTTGTTTATGTGGAAATTGAAAGAGTTGAAGAGCGGGAGAGCTGGAGGGTAAAAGTTGTATACTGGAAATATGTGGATATATAGAATAATAGTCCTAGCAGTAGTAGTTGGATTACGGTTGTGGATGAGACAGGATTGGGTGGGGAGTTTGTGGTTGGCCGTGGGATGGATAATTGGCATGATGCTAGCTGAGGCGGATCATCTATTTTATGTAGCGGTATGTAACCCTCAGGAATTGACTTGCCAGAGAGTTCGACGGGAAGTGCAGAATAAAAATTGGAGAAACGCTTGGGGAATATTGAAAGCGACGTCGGGGGAGAGGGTTAGATTACCGATACATAATATTCTGACTGGGCTGGTGGTAGCAGTGTTGGGACTATGGGTAGTAAGTAGTGTAGGAAGTGTACTGGCCTCGGGAGTGGTAGTGGGTTTAGGGGTTCGACTATTTACTGACTTTTTGTCGCAGGATAAGAAGAATTGGTTTTGGGTTTTTGCCAGAGAATTTGGTAAAAGAGAAATAGACATTATTGGGGGAATCTGGGGATTGCTTCTCTTAATTTCTTTGATAGGATTGGTGCGATGATTTGGCAAATTCTTTTTTGGTCGTTTGTAGGAAGTGTAGCCAGCCTGGGTGGAGGAATACTTTTGGCACTACGGAAAAAAGCTTTTACTCACGGACAATCTTTACTATTAGTATCATTTGCCGCAGGGGTGCTGCTATCTACAGCCTTTTTCGATTTACTGCCGGAAGCAGGGGAGGCGATGTGGGGAGGAATATTGGCGGGAATAATTTTCTTGTTTCTCTTGGAAAAATTTTTGTGGTATCACCATCACGACGAAGAACACGAAGGACACAAACGAACTCCCATACTGATTACAGTAGGAGATACGGTACACAATTTTATCGATGGAGCTGTGATTGCAGGAACGTTTTTGGTGTCACCTGCGACGGGAGTGGTCACGGCTTTGGCTGTAGCTGCCCACGAAATACCTCACGAAATGGCAGACTTTGGAGTGCTGCTTTCCAAAGGTTGGGCGAGAAAAAAAGTAGTGCTGATTAATTTGGCTTCGGCTGGGGTATCACTTCTGGGTGCGGTATTAATGTATGTAATGGGGATAAGATTTGGAGCGATTTTGCCGTATTTGTTGTCATTTTCGGGAGGAATGTTTATTTATCTGGCCTGCTCTGATTTAATTCCTGAATTGCATCATGGACACAGAGAGTCTTTGGCTGATAGCTTATGGCAATTGGCTGTCTTTGGAACAGGAATAATAATTGTGTTAGTATTGAAGAGATGGCTGCAATACATTTAACCAAGACTGATTTTGATGAGAAGATTAAAACTGGAATCGTAATGGTCGATTTTTGGGCAGAATGGTGCGGACCATGCAAGATGGCGGCGCCGGTAATTGACGGTTTGGCTGATGAATATGCGGGTAAAGTAACTGTGGCTAAGCTGGATGTAGACACAGAAGCGGAAATTGCCCAAAAATTTGGAGTGATGAGTATTCCCACAGTGATTTTATTTAAAGACGGAGCGGAACTATCACGGCAGGTAGGCTTTGCCGGGAAACAGGGGTATTTGGATTTGCTTAAAAAGGTCATACAATAGTCATGCAATTGGCATACAATGGGCATACAATTGTTATGCGATGGTAAATAGATACGAAGATTTGGAGATTTATCAAATTTCGGTGGAAATTGCCGTGGAAGTGTATAAACTAACTAAAAAATTTCCTCGGCAAGAAATTTACGGAATAACAGATCAGTTGAAACGGGCGGTGACATCAATCGGGGCGAATATTGCTGAAGGATTCGGTAGATTTTATTACAAAGATAAGTTGGTATTTTTCTACCATTCCCGTGGTTCATTGTTTGAAGTAAAACATTTTTTGGAGATAGCATTTAGAATGGGATATATTACAGAGGAGGAGAAAAATAATTTGTTCGTGAAATTAAATAACCTGTCGGTTAAATTAAACAATTTTATTAGTTCAATTGGTAAACAGTGAGTAATGGTCATTCGGTAGTCATGCAATAGGCATACTATTGTCATATAATTGACCCATGGATGCACAATTGACAGAAGAGGAAAAAAAACTAGTCGAACATTCGAAAGAGGCGGTTGTTAAATATAATAAAATTCGGCATGCAAAAGATGGCATTGATACTCTCTATGCCTTTTTAATGTCGGAAAGTGGAGTAATTTACGATGGTGCAGCCCTTGAGCCAAGTATTATTTGCGCAGAGAGACACGCAATCGCCAATCTAACTTTACAAGAATCCTATAAGGCTAAAATTAAAAGTATTATTGTCGCATCTCCTGTACCTGAAGTACAAACAATGGGAACCCCACCGTGTGGGGCGTGCAGGGAAGCTATATGGAATCATGGAACATCTGAAACTACTATTATTTTAATGCAATATATACAAGGTAAGGTCGATTGGACTTTTCCAAAAATTGAGAAATATACAATCAAAGATTTCTATCCTCTTCCATACGAAACAAAAGAAGGTCTTTGGGATAATTGGGAACCAAAATAAAAACAATGAATGACTACTGTATGACTATCGTATGACCATGAATGACAAAAATATGTATGACGTGATAATTATAGGGAGTGGGCCGGCGGGGCTGACGGCGGGAATTTATACGTCCCGGGCGAATTTGAAAACGCTGATGATTGCGGGGTCGAAATGGGGAGGGCAGTTGATGCTGACGACTAGTGTAGAAAATTACCCGGGATTTCCTGACGGCATTCAAGGGCCAGACCTGATGACGGCCATGCGTAAACAAATGGAAAGATTTGGGGTTGAGATAAAAGACGAGGATGTAACTAAAGTAGATTTTTCTGCTAAGCCATTTAAGGTGGATGGGTATGAAGGCAAGTCGGTAATTGTAGCCACGGGAGCAGCCACACAATGGTTATATGTGCCAGGTGAGCAGGAACTAATTGGCAGAGGGGTGTCTTCGTGTGCTCCGTGTGACGCGCCGTTTTTTAAAGGCAAGAAAGTAGTGGTAGTTGGGGGAGGGGATGCGGCGATGGAAGAGGCTTTGGTGTTAACTAAATTTGCTGAAGAGGTGACAATTGTGCACAGGAAAGATAGCTTCAGAGCCAGCCAGATCATGCAGGATAGGGTAAAGAATAATCCTAAGATTAAGATAAAATTTAATACCGAAGTGGCTGAAATAGTAGGAAAAGAAAAAGTGGAAAGGGTGAAGTTTAAGGACGGATCGGAAATGGAAGTGGATGGGGTGTTTGTGGCCATTGGGCATAAACCGGCCAGCAAGATTTTTGAGGGGATAATTGATTTGGATGAAAAAGATTATATAAAGCGCCAGGGGCAGAAGTATCTGACTATGTCTAATGTGGAGGGAGTGTTTGTGGCGGGAGACGTACATGATTATCGATTTAGACAAGCAATTACGGCAGCGGGGTATGGATGTGAAGCGGCCCTTGACGTAGAGCGGTGGTTGTCGGAGAATACTTAAACA
>Ga0075743_138_pt1 | contig 7548 bp, 7 predicted proteins | sample RifGroB1_FD_68435 | JGI IMG/M metagenome (GOLD analysis project Ga0075743, IMG submission 68435) | Microgenomates bacterium GW2011_GWB1_44_8
CTTTACTTCGAGCTCCGTAATAAATCCCGGAGGAGGGTTAACTGTTGTCACAACCTACAAGGTGGGGACTTTTCCAAAATCTATTCTTCAAAAAGATCCACCTAGAACGTTCGGAGATAAAATAGCCAGTCTTTTTTTGAAATATTTTTACATTTTTTATCTTTTGCTCAATTTAGTAATTCCGGTTCTTTTAATCCGCTGGTACATTAAAAACAAAAATAAGAAAAAATACGGCCCTCCGAGCGTAAATTTTGAAACACCAGAGGATCTAAAAGGAGAGAGACTGACTCCAGCCGAAGCGGGAACAATTGATACGGCAAAGCTTGAAAAAGATGATGTCTTGGCAACTATTTTTGATCTGGCAGTAAGAAAGTATCTAAGACTTGAAGAATCTAAGACCAAAAGAAAACTTTTGCCCGATTCAATTGATCAAAAAATTATAAAGCTCAAAGAAGTTGACGAAAAGCTAAATAATTTTGAAAAAAAGCTTATGGATAGGTTATTTAGGGACGGCGACGAAGTAAAAGTATCAGCTCTTAAGAAAGATTTTTATAAAACATTCCAAAATTTAGAAGAAGAAATTTTTGACTCTCTAGTTAAGAAAGGTTTTTACGTAAAGAATCCGAAAAATCAAAAAGCGCTACTTATTATTTTGGGATTTTTTGCTCTAGGAACACTTAATATAATTTTGGCAATAGTATTATTTTTCCTAGGCTTAAGACTTAATGGAAGGACTAGCTTAGGGGATGAAATAGATCACAAGATCGATGGACTAAAATTATTCTTGAAATCTATGAATAGGAATTACAAATGGCAGGCTAACAAATTCTATACTGTTGAGCAGATGATTCCTTATGCAGTTTCTCTGGGATATATAAATGAATTTATGGCGCAATTGAAAATTATAAAGCCCGATTATTCTCCGTCCTGGTATTCGGGAAGTAATTTTTATGTTTCTTATGCCGGTTTTTACGCAGGAATGTCTCTGCCACGGGAAATAAAAAGGTTGTAGAAACTTTAAAGACCGATATAGAAGACAATCTTAACGGCATAGTTCAGACAGAACCCCATGATTTATCGATTGAAGCATTAAGGAAAGGAAATTATCCGGGTTCAGATTTAGTAATCGAACAGACTCTAGTTCCCGGCTCTAATTACAACAGATACGTCGCTAGTTATAAGTCAGAAAACTTAAAGATTTATGGATTACTTACGGTTCCAAACGGCGATCGTCCAACAGGCGGTTTTCCGGCGATCATTTTTAACCATGGCTACATTCCACCTGCGGAATATCAAACTACAGAAAGATACGCTTCGTACCAGGATGGACTTGCGAGGAGTGGCTATGTTACTTTTAAGTCAGATTACAGGGGACATGGCGACTCGGAAGGGAGTCCTAGCGGAGCATATGGTTCAAACGGCTATACAATCGATGTTCTAAACGCAGTTTCATCAGTAAAAAAATATCCAGGCGTTAATCCTGAGAAAATTGGAATGTGGGGGCACTCTTTGGGAGGATTTTTGACGCTTCGCGCGATGGTAATGTCACCGGACATAAAAGCAGGTGTAATTTGGGCGGGAGTTGTAGGAAGTTATCCTGATCTTATCAATAACTGGAGAAGAGCGACCGGAACGCCTTTTCCGCTCCCTTCAGGGGCCCGGCGCTGGAGGCAGGTTTTGATAGAGCAATTTGGTACACCTGAAGAAAATCCGACTTTTTGGAATTCTATATCGGCAAACTCCTATCTCTCGGATATTTCAGGGCCCTTACAGCTCCATCACGGTACAGCGGATAGTTCTGTTCCGATAAGATTCTCTCAAACACTTGATCGGCAGATGAAAGATGCCGGAAAAACTGTTGAGCTTTTTGAATACAGAGGAGACGATCATAACGACAAATACCTCAAATAAACCCAAGCTTGAATAAATTTTATTAATTGCTACACTTATTCTAAGCATGGACAAGAAGAAAGTGCAGAAATATATAGACATCTCCCCTCATAGAAGTATTCTCACAAAAATTGCTCAGACTGGATATTCAATTCAGGAAGCGATATCAGAGCTCATAGATAACGCTATAGATGCGAGGCTTCCCGATAATAAACTAACTGTTTCAGTAGATATTTCTCCAGACATGATAGTTATTTCCGATACCGGTAGCGGAATGAACGAGGAACAGGCAGCCAAATCAATTCGCTTGGGTTTCTCAGAAAAGAAAGGACAATTAGGAGAATTTGGGTTAGGTTTAAAAACTTCCACCTCTTTTCTAGGAAAAAGCTTTACGCTTATTACAACTCCCCGCGACTCGAAAGAGGAGTATGTTTTGGAGTGGGACGAGGATCATTGGCTAGAGCACGGAGACTGGTATAAATATCCTTTCATTATTAACAGGGGAGTAGAAGCCAATAAAAGTGGAACCACCGTAATTATAAAGAAACTTAAAGTTGAGTTTTCCGATAAACTTTTGAAAAATATTCAGGAAGAATTTGGATTAAGATTTGGGCCATTCATACAAAACGGAGAACTGGAACTCGTTTTCAATAAAGAAATCTGTCCTCCCTTTGTGCCCGTCATCGTAGACGATAAAAAAAATGAGTTCACTTTTGAGTTCAAAGGAGGAAAAGCTTGGGGATGGTGGGGTTATCAATTAAGTGGGCTCAATAAAAGTTATTATGGTTTCCATACATATAGAAGGGGAAGGCTTGTTACAACTTACGATAAAATTGGTCTTACTCCAAATCAAGACATAAAGCAAATTATTGGAGATCTTCACATAGAGGGAATCCCAATAACTCATGATAAAAAGGGTTGGTTAAAATCGTCCAAACAATACCAAGACCTAGAGGGTAAAATGAGAGAATATCTAAAGCCTTTTGAGCAGAGACCCAAACGAGTTTTAAGCGGATTTCCTGCTTCTGCAGGGAAAGTTATGGGTACGGTTAGGCAAGTAAATATGTTTATGTCGGGAGATATGGAAAAAGAAATGGCAAGAGTTGAAAGGGGAGATATAATCGTCACTGCAATGACCAGACCACATTTCCTCTTAGCTATAAGGCGTGCTGGGGGAATTGTTACAGACCTTGGGGGTAATCTTTGTCATGCAGCAATTGTCGCAAGAGAATTTAATATTCCTGCTGTGGTAGGAACACAAACAGCAACTGCACTTCTTCGTGATGGACAAAAAGTAATTCTTGATGGAAACGAGGGGTATATTTATGAAGATTGACGAATATTTATTTGGATTCCCAAAGTATCTTCCAAACGATTTGGAGGGTTTAATGTTTTTTTATCCGGAGAAATTCCCTCCTATTGTAGCCTTTTATGAAGATCTTGCCAAGAAGATAGGTACAGACCCCAAAGCTTATCAAGAATACGGAAATAAAGCACATGACGAGCTATTCAAGGGGTTTGGGAAAATAAATGAAGAATATAAAAAGGGAGACCAAACTAGCCTTGAGTTTTTAGTTAACACTGACATGAGGTGTCATAAGCTGTTTTGTTACAGGTTTTGGCCAGTAAATTATCTTTTCGCTGATGGACCTCTGCACGATTTTTACGTAGATAATCTAAGAAATTTAATTCGTAAATTCATAGACGCTACAGAAGATGTGGAAGACTTTGAGGGAAGAGTTGTAAGGGTACAGAGAGATTTGCTTCAGAGCGACTACGCGGATTTATATCTAAGGCAGGCCTTAGAAGGTACAAGCGCAATGGAAATAATGCAAAAACATCCAAAAATCTCTACTTTATTCCCAGCAGTTACAAAGCTTATAGATGAACATGAGCACAAGAATACTGCAGAGATAAATAAAGTATGGGAGCAAGTTTATGAAATTATCAAAAATGATAAAGACCCCGATCTTAAAAAGGCAATGTGGCTTCCGATGGAACAGGTAAAGATGAGGGGAACCATGCTTCCTTTATACAATATGCTTACTCACACCGTAGAATTCAGAGAAGAAAATAAAAGGTTAACAGAACGCCATAATGACATGGCCAGAAAGATTGAGGAATACAAGAAACTTGCCCAACAAAAACTTTCTCAAGAGGACTATGAATTATTTCTGCTTTGTTATGAACAGTCACGTAACTTCTCCATGTATAAAGATGTTATGGGGGAATTAGATGCGCCCCTGCTTCCTATGTGGTTTGGGATTCACAAGAAAATAAAAGACATTCTAGTGAAAGATACACCGATAAAACCCAGGCCCACTGGACCTACTGCTGTAGTTCATCACCTCATATGGTATTTGCCGGATAATTTGAAAGCAAAAGTAATGACTCCTGACTTTACACCTTTTAGTCTGGAAACACTATAGTATAATTATACAAATGGCAGAAGCAGGAGAAAATCAAACACAAACACCCGAAATTCCAAGCGAAGGCTGGGATACTCTTTTGATTCTTCAAAGACATAGCGCATACAACAGCGGAAGACCTGCTGATAGATACAGTCTTACCGATGAAGAAAAGTCCACTTTGGGAAGGCTCACTCCTGATACAGAAGAAAAAGTTGGAGGAAAAACTTTAGCCACGGAAAGTGCGAAGACTCGGCTTGATGCAATTATGGAAAATGATCCAGCCAATACGGACTTTTTAGTGGTTTCCAGTCCAACTTTTTGGCTCGATGAACCACAGTTTGGGCAAAGAGCCAGAGAAACAGCAGATATTATTGTTGAGCAGATAAAGCAGGAATTAGAGTCTAGGGGTTTGTCTCACGATCAAATATTAAATACTCATACCGCTCCCGTTTCGCCAGAAGGAAAGATTCCACTTCGTGGTACTCGTTTTAGGACAGAAGAATCAGCTCCTGAAAGCACTGCTAAGCTTGAAACATCTCTTAGGGAATCTCAAATGTTTCAATTCCCAGAGTACGCAGCATACTTAAGGGGAAAGTACGGCGGACAAGGACCGGATTTTTGGAAAAATAGAAACTTGGACACGGACAAAGATAAAAGGGAAGAATTAGGCGCTCCGGGGCCAGACGATGACGCACGAGACATAAATATGGCAATTAGTTCTGAAGCAAGATATGCAAGACTTTGGCACCAGAACCTAGCAAATAGCGGAAGAAAATTAGTTGTATGGAATGTGACACATGGAGACGGACTGGAACCTTATTTGCAAAGAGTGGTTGGCGTAGGTCCGGAAGAATTTTCTGCAGGTTACAACTCCGGAGTTGCAATAGCAATAAGCGGAGAGTCAGCAACCGCTAACATTTCCGGCAGGGCGTTTGAGATACCCCTTGCATCTCACGGAACGGACATACTCCCGGCAAAACCAAAACCTGCGGAAGATGAAGATTAATCTATTCTCCGATATATCCAAGAACGATGTATCTCTAGTAGGCGGGAAAGCAGCATCTTTAGGTGAAATGACTAATGCAGGAATTCCTGTTCCCCCGGGATTTGTTATAACCACACAAGCTTTTGAAAATTTTAATGGAGACTCTATCGCCCCCGAATTACAAAACGAAATTGAAAAAAACTTTTCCAGGCTAGGAGCAGAAAGAGTCGCAGTTAGGTCATCGGCGGTAGCAGAAGATTCATCTTCTTCTTCTTTTGCGGGACAGTTCGAAACTTTTTTAAACGTAACCTCAGAAAATCTTATCCGAAGCGTAATTAATTGTTTGAAATCTGCATCTTCCCAAATGGTAACATCATATGCCTCCGCACAAGGAGTAAGCGAAAACGATCTTAAAATCGCTGTAGTTGTGCAGAAAATGGTGAATAGTGAGGTATCTGGCGTGTTGTTTACAGCGAACCCGATTAATAAAGATAGAAATGAAATAATGATTGAGGCAATTTATGGCTTAGGTGAACTTTTGGTCCAGGGAATGACAACGCCAGATAATTATTTAGTTGACAAAGTGTCGGGAAATATTAAAAGCAAAAACATTGCAAGAAAAGATAAAATGATTATTTATCAAAACGGAAAAAATGAGGAAGTAAGCGTGCCAGAAAAGAAGAAAAATGAGTCGACATTAACTAATGACCAGATAATTGAGCTAACTGAGTTAGGTGTAAAAATAGAAAGTCATTACGGAGTTCCCCAAGACATTGAATGGGGGATCGAGAGTGACAAAATTTACATCCTTCAATCCCGGCCGATAACCACTATATAGAATTAAGTAAATTTTGGGCTTCCGAAAGATTGTTATTATAAAAAACTGCTTTTTCAAACTCCTGACGCGCAGATTCAGTTTGCCCCTGTTTCAAATAAGATTTACCTCTTAAGATATAAAGCTCTGAAAATGAGATTTACCTCTTAAGATATAAAGCTCTGAAAATGCCCGATTGTAGTTATTTAAAATTCTGTCTGTAATTTGAAAAACCCTATCATAGTTTCCTAATTCAAAATAGGCCTGGATAGGCTCTATCTGATACCAGAGAGTGCGGAAGGGAAGGAGGTTTTCTACTTTTTCAAATTCTTGAACAGACCTTTGATAGCTGCCAACATTATAAAGCGCGACTGATAGGTTAAATCTTGCGTAAATATCATTTGGATTTGCTAATAATTCTCCCTCGGAATTTTTGACTGCGCTTTGCCATGCAATTTTTGGGTCAAGACCTTCTCCTAAAATCGCATTTGCAGTTTGATTTTTGTCCTTCGGTACTAAAACAAGATATTCATAATTAAATCTTTTCCAAAGGATATTAAATTCATCATAAGAAAATTCCAGATTTTTGTTTTGAAGACTATCATCCTGAATAAATATTCCCCGAACCTCATCGTATCCCTTAATAACTCTGTAATGACCGATATCCTCATTAGGTTTGGTCAAAGTCCGGGCAACAACCGGCATATTGTTTGCTATAAATTTTTTAACAATATCCGAATTTCCCATAGGCCTATGAAGCGGAATAAAGCCGTATTCTTTTGATTTTTCCGAAAGCTCCTCCAAGGTCACCGATTTGTCGTCGTTATCGCCACTTGCTATTTGGTAGGGGCGAAGAGAATTACCGAGTTCTTGCTGAGAGACAGCAATCCCATAAAAGCGAAGAGCCATAGACAAAGCGGCGGGCCCGCAGTTATTAAAAGTTTGAAAAATGTGATAGTCACCGTTTGAGAGGATTTTTTCCGAGGGAATAGTGATCTGAGCTGGAATAGGGGAAGGAGACGAAATAACGATTGAGGTTTGACCATTGAAAACTGGCGGTTTAGCCTTGCTTGAAACAAAGTACCAAGTAAAAAGACCCAGACTTAAAAAATATAAAACTAAACCGAGAAATATTTTTCTTTTCATAGAGCTTTGATTTTACCAAATTCTTACTATTCTTTTATTAACTTCAAGTCTTATATTTGTAATATTTGCATTATGAGAAGAAAAAGCCGGTAGGATGGCAATAGATATAATTAAAAATATTCCGGATCAGGAAATTTCTTCTCCTAACTCCCCAATCTTTATTTTGTAGCTACTAGTATTTTGGCGTTTCTAATTTGACAAGAGGAAAAAGGGGATTATCTTAAGATTCTTATTAGTTCCTCAATTTGGGCTTGGGTTCTAACACCTTTGAGACACTGATATATAAGGTAGCTTTCGCCGTC
>Ga0075743_136_pt1 | contig 7309 bp, 7 predicted proteins | sample RifGroB1_FD_68435 | JGI IMG/M metagenome (GOLD analysis project Ga0075743, IMG submission 68435) | Microgenomates bacterium GW2011_GWB1_44_8
AATTTTTACATAAATAGAAGATTGACTCATAATATTAATCTAGGTTTTATTGATTGAGGTCGGACCTCACTCATTTTTACCATGACAGTGTTTATATTTTATCGGACGACCGTCGGGATGTTTCGCTCCGCATGGGCAAGGGTCGTTCCTACCCACCCCTTCTTTTGATGGGATAGTACGAGAACTGTTCTCGGATTGGTTGGGTTGTGATTTTACGGAAACCTTCAGCATAGTTTGGGCGATATTGGACTCAATCGTATCTAACAGCCTTTGAAACATTCGATGGCCTTCTGATTTGTATTCAACCAGCGGGTCTCGCTGGCCGTAAGCCCTTAATCTCACCGAATCCCTTAAAATCTCCATCTCTTCCAAGTGATTCATCCAAAACATATCTAACGTTTTTAGACTGATTGCCTTAGCTACTTCATTAAAGTTTTCAGCAAGTTCTTTCACTTTAGCTGTCAGCGCTTTCTTGCCTTCCGGATCGGTCAACCAATCTTCAATTTTTACTTGCCAATCTTTAATAGTTAAAAATTCTTTCCGCTTTTTATAAATCACGTCCCGGTGCTTATTCATGACGTCATCATATTCCAAAATATGCTTTCTTAAATCAAAGTTCAGGCCCTCGATTTTTGATTGAGCAGATTCGATAGCACCCGAAATCATCTTGTTTTCAATAGCCTCGTCTTCCGGTATCTTCAAAAGACCCATCAAAGATTTAATCCTGTCGCCACCGAAAATCCTCATAATGTCGTCCTCCAAGGAAAGGAAAAACTGCGAAGAACCCGGATCGCCTTGTCTGCCCGATCTGCCCCGCAACTGATTGTCGATTCTTCTTGCCTCATGGCGCTCAGTGCCTATTATATGAAGACCACCAAGGTCCCTAACCCTTCGACTTCGCTCAGGGTCATCCTCGGGATTACCGCCGAGGATGATATCGACTCCCCTGCCCGCCATATTGGTCGCGATAGTGACAGCTCCAAGTTTACCGGCCTGGGCGATAATCTCTCCCTCTTGTTCGTGATGCTTGGCGTTTAAAATCTGATGGGGAACTCCCTCTCTTTCCAATAACTTACCCAAATATTCGTTTTTCTCGATGCTGGTCGTACCCACCAGCACCGGTTGGCCAGTTTCATGCCTTGCTTTTATTTCTCGGACCAAAGCTTGTAACTTACCGTCATGAGTTTTATAAACTCCATCCGGTAAATCATGCCGCTGCATCGGCTTATTGGTGGGGATCAGCACTACGTCTAATTTATAAACTTTGTCGAATTCTTCGGCCGAGGTTGAAGCGGTGCCGGTCATGCCTGATATTTTTTTGTACATTCTGAAATAATTCTGAAAAGTGATAGAGGCTAAAGTTAAAGATTCGGGCTGCACCAAAACTCCTTCTTTAGCTTCAATGGCCTGATGAAGGCCTCCTGACCAGCGACGACCCGGCATCATTCTGCCCGTAAATTCGTCGACAATGATAATCTGGCCTCCGTCAGCTGACGGATTTACCACGTAATCTTTGTCTTTTTTAAATAAAACTTCGGCTCTTAAGGCTTGCTCCAAATGATGCACATATTTTATACCCTTCTCTTCATAAATATTGCCTGCGCCCAAAATCTTTTCCACTTTGTTTATGCCCGCTTCCGTCATGGTGGCGGCTTTCAGCTTCTCGTCTATCTCATAGTCTGTTTTAGCTTCCAGTCTGGGCGTGATTTTGGCGAACTCCTGGTACCATTTCGAGCTTTCCGTATCAGGCGCCGAAATAATCAAAGGAGTTCTCGCTTCATCGATTAAAATCGAGTCCACTTCATCAACGATAGCAAAGTGATGCCCTCGCTGAACCTGCTGCGCCAAATCATAAACCATGTTGTCTTTCAGGTAATCAAAGCCAAATTCATTATTAGTACCGTAAGTGATGTCGCAAGCATACGCTTCTTTTCTCGAAACCGGCCTTAAATAATCTTCAACCACCTTGAAACTACCCATCACATCCCTTTCTTTATCCTTATTGGTAGCTGGGTCGTAAACGAAAGCGGTGTCGTGCATAATGCAACCAACAGACAGTCCAAGCAGATCATATATCTGGCCCATCCAAACCGCATCCCTTTTTGCCAGATAATCGTTGACCGTCACCACATGTACGCCCTTCCCGGTCAAAGCATTCAGATAAACGGGCAGGGTGGCGGCCAGTGTTTTTCCCTCGCCGGTCTTCATTTCAGCGATATTACCTTCGTGTAAAACTATTCCGCCGATCAGCTGGACGTCAAAATGCCGCTGATTTAAAGTTCTCTTGGAGGCTTCTCTGACAAGCGCAAACGCTTCAGGTAATATATTGAGTAGGGCTAAGCTTCCCTCAATTTGTTTTTTGAGCTCTTGGGTTTTTTCTTTTAGCTGAGTATCGGAAAAACCCTCGAATGTTTTTTCGAGACTGTTTATTTTTTCAACCAGAGGCCTCAATTTTTTCAGATATTTCTCGTTGGCATCGCCAAAAAGCTTGGTTATGATCGACATATGACTTTCTTATCATATAAAAGTTTTCGCCCTTTGTAAATCAAAAGGGGACATAAATTATAAATGTATTATGTCCCCTTTTTTTATTTTTATCCCTCTTTTTTGAGATATTTGATTTTGCCGTAGGGCATCTGCTGGCTAAAACAGTGAATCTCGCCTCCGTTTTCGGCCACTGCCCCGCAGTTGATGCCGACCACTTCCCTGTCAGAAAATATTTCTTGAAGAGTTTTTATCGCCCGTTCGTCATTAACATTGCCGTAAGTCGGCACAAGCACCACGCCATTGGAAATCAGAAAATTAGTATAAGAGGCGTCAGTTCTGATGTGGTTAAATTCCATGACGCCGCCTCCTACCCCTACCCTGCTAGTGGAATAATAGCCATGTTCTGGAATCGGCAAAGGAACGAGATTTGGTCTTTTGCCGGAAGCTAAAACTACTTCTTTCAGCGCCTCGTAGTTCTTCTTCAGCATCGGATAGGTCCTGTCGTAGGGAGAATCAACCCAGCTGTAAACGATGGTATCGGGATTAACAAAACGAACAATGGTGTCAATGTGAGTATCGGTATCGTCTGACCAGCCAGCCTCTTCGACATCTTCTGTTTTCATCCCCGGCAACCAAATGATATTTTCGGCTCCGAGATAGGTTCTGAAAATTTCTTCAATTGTTTCCTGGCTAACGCCGGGGTTTCGGTTGTCGTTAAGGGTGGCGCTTCGAGCGCAAATAAGGTCTCCCTGGCCATTCACCTCAATATTGCCGCCCTCCATTACATAATTTACTGGAAACAGCGGTATGCCTAATTCTCTGGCGATTTGCCGTGGAACCTGTTTATCCAGACTATGCGGATAGCGGCCGCCCCACCCGTTAAAAACCCAGTTGACTGCGGCCAATTCTCCTTTTTCTCCGATGACAAAGGTCGGACCATTGTCCCGAATCCAGATATCGTTGGTTGGAATGATGTAAAACCTGATATTGTCTAAACCGATGCCGTAAAACTGCAATTGGCGCTCAATGTATTCTCTTCTCCTCTCGTCCTGAATGCAAAGATCAACGGTCACGTGCTGCTTGAGCGTGTCGGTAATCTCCAACCAGATCGACTCTAACTTTCTCTGGTAGCCACGACTCTTGTCTTCGTGAGGCCACTGTAACCACACACCACTTTGTTCTTCCCACTCTGCCGGCATCCGAAACTTCCTAGGATCTATCGATTTATTCACCTAACCCTCCTTTCTAATTTTTAACTTGCTCCGAATGCAAAACTATAGCATAATTTCCGCAACTTGTCAAAACAAAAACAGCTCAAAGGCTGTTTTAAATTAATCGGAGCCAAACCTTAAATAAATCAACGTCTGATTAATTTTTGATTATTTTATCAACTCTTAATCTCTGAATAAGTTTTCCCGCCCGAAACTTAATTAGCAAAACGAGGATGGTGCAAAGAATTAGAATATATACAGGAAAACCAAAATGAGCGAAATTCCAAGTCTCTATGGTAAAAAGCGTGATTATCGCGCTGATTGCGGCTGCTAGGTAGACGTGGTAATTCTCAGTCTCGGGAAAACGGTGTGATTTCATAAGCGTTGGGACAGCGGCCGCTCCATCGGCAAGAATAGAGAAGAAAATCGCGAAATTACCATCCTTCGTCAAATACCAGAGAAAAAGGCCAATTAAGGACAACGCGCCGCAAACAAAGTCAAAACGACCCAGTTTCCACACCGATTCTCTATTTATAAAAGAGGCTAAAAAAATAAGGAGGGGGCCAAAACCAACCCCAAAGGTCATCAACGCTTGAATGCCAACCCCCTCCCTGATTTCAGCGACAAATGCAATAAGGGGCGCTAATGCCCAAAAAAACCAAGTGACCCTATTCGGTTTTGTCTTACCTTTAATAGTACTGACAAGATAACTTAAGGAACCAGTAAGACCGATCAAAAAGCCGAGAATTACAAAATTAGGATGAAGAAGCATTTTAGATCGAGGTTTAACCTCGATTAATTAAGCATTTGTAAAATTCTTCCGGGGCTTTATCAATAGAGAGTTTTTCCATAGGACAGAGGTCAGTTTTGTCTCGATTTAAAATATTGGGAATAGTTTTTTGAAAATGAAACTTAATCTTATATTTTTCCAACGCCTTGGCCGCAAGTTCGCTGCCCGTGCCTCCGTAAACTTCTTTGGCTCCCAAGTAAGCTGCCAAAAAAGCAACGGCTTGCCCGACTATCTTATCAAAAATTACGATACCCTCCTGCCCCCCTCCCCGCTCATTAATAAAATCAAGGAGTCCCCTGACTCCTGATTTTTTTGACCTGAAGATCGTTTTGTTCCCAAGCCAGAGTTCCAGCCCCCAGGAGCTTTTCAAAAATTTCTCAAATTCTTGTTTCACTTTTATTAAATAAAAACCTCTGCAAAAGATAAATGACCGCTGGAATCAGGGCCAGCTGCAAAACTATACCCGGCCAGCTCATCTGGAGATATTGCCAGAAATTCGTGTGAAGACCGAAAGCTAAAACGAAAACTAATCTCGCCAGTCTACCAAGAACCATAGCCGAAATAAGGCTGACCCAAATGTTCAAATTTCTTTCCCTCAACAAGCCAATCGCCAGCCCGTAAATACTAAGTTCCAAAACGGTTTCGGGTAAAATAGCCATAGGCGGCATATGAGTAATGCTGTAACTCATTAATGGACTTAAAAGTCCGACCAGCAATCCTGTCCGCCAACCGAATAAAAGCCCGGCAATCAGCACAAAAATATGCATCGGCAGAAATCTCGGGCCAGCCAAATTAAACTGATGGAAAATCGTCGGGGTCGCCACCGCTAACCCAACAAAAACTGCTGAGAAAATATAATATTTTATCGTGCTGAAGGTTAAAACTTTAGGAAGAACTTTTGTCTGGGTAAACATAAGATTAAATAATGTAATTAATAATTTTATAAACCAGCTTGGCCGCTAAAAAATCTGGCGCTGAAAACCCCGGGATCGGATCCAGCTCCACCACATCGGCTCCGATGATCTTTCTTTTTTTAGCAACTTCTTTGATTAATTTCAGAGTTTCGTACCAGCCAAGTCCGCCCGGTTCGGGAGTGCCGGTTGAAGGCATAATCGACGGATCTAAGCCGTCTAAATCAAAAGTTAAATAAACTTTTTCTTTTAATGTTGAAATAATTTTATCTATCGGGAGATTGGGCGCCAAAATCGAATGTTCTCCTCCCAGCATTAAAGGAAACTTTTTGTCCGATAATATCTGCAAAATAACTTCTTTGATCTGAACGGCGACTTCAGCCGGAGAATTCTTGGAGGGAGCAAGTAAGGGTAGGGTGAAAATTCCTTTTTTGGAAGCGTCCCTACCCTCTTCAATATCGTAAAGCTCCATATGGCGAGAGGCTTCAATAATAGCTTGCGGACCTTCATTGGTCCCCGTTTTCCAACAAGTCGTGGAACTGTAGGGCACGGGAAAAATAACCGCCTTGGCGGTTTCATAATTTTGTTCATCGAGTCCCAAGAAATTAAACGGCTCTAGGGTGGGATAAGACGGCTTTTCCATAAATTATTTACACTGATGCTTCTTATAGAGATCATCGGCGGTCCAGCTGACCGGCTTGGCCTGAATCTCTTTTTCCAAATTATAAACTAACTTATCGAGTTTAAGATAAAGATTCTTTTGTTTTCTTGGCTTGGCCTTGTCTAAAGCATAAGAAAAGAGAATGGGTACGGCCAGGGTGGTATCGGCGTAAACTACGACCGTATCTTTTAGTTCGTTGGGATTGATTTTCCCCCAAGACACCGCTTCTTGCGGGGTCGCTCCTGAAAGCCCGCCCCATTGCGGAGAATCCATGGTCACTTGAATAAAATAATCGTGCCCGCCTCTTTCAATTCCCAAACATTCCCAAAGATAGGGCTGGGTTTGCATGTAGAAATTCTTGGGCGAGCCGCCGCCTAAGAGAATGGCGCCGTTCTTTTTGGCCGCATTCACAATAGCTACTGTTTCCATCACGTCCCAATTGGGATTGATATGTAAATCAAACGATCCTTGTCTTTCTAGCCCCTTGTTTCTCGCTTTGTTGAAATTGGCTAAATCCATACCATAAGTGCTATCTCCCGGCGAAGAAGTATAAACCGGAATATTGTATTTGGCCGCTTGTGCCAAAATTGACACTGCGGGATTGGGAGCATCTTTTAAAAGACACTTGCCAAGATAATTATGGAATTCCGACGAGGAAACAACTCCTCGCGGCGCTTTCTTGTCCAATAAAACTTTCTGGGTCCATTTATCTGTATTTAATAAAGTATCGGTGGTTAAGAAAATGTCGTAAATCCTCACTACCCCGTGCTTATATAAGGTAGTGTCGTCAATCTGCCAGGTTCCTTTATATAAAGGAAAATTTAAAGCGAAATGAGTATCATGATAAAGGTTAGCGCCTGTTGAAATAATAAAATCAATAAAACCCTTTTCCATCATGGAAACAAAAAGCCCAGACATACCGGCCGGAGTTAAAGCTCCCGCAATCGTCACCCCGATGGTGGCATTATTTTTTTGAGCCAGCATTTTTTCGGCCAAAAGACGACTGGCTTCGGAGAGTCTGGCTGAATTATAAGCTTGATAATAATTTTCAACGAGATCGGAAACTAAAAGACCTTTCTTCAATTTTAAAGATGATATCTTTTTACCGGAAAGAAAAGGATTTTTTTTCATTTTATATTATTAGGGAATAAAAACGGCCATGGCAATAGTGGAAACCCAACGACCGTTTTTATCGCCTCGGACACTTTGAGTGACGTTAGTGGTGCGCACAATCTTGCCCGATAACCTA
>Ga0075743_139_pt1 | contig 7065 bp, 11 predicted proteins | sample RifGroB1_FD_68435 | JGI IMG/M metagenome (GOLD analysis project Ga0075743, IMG submission 68435) | Microgenomates bacterium GW2011_GWB1_44_8
CTAGACAGGATTTTGAATCTTCTAAATCCACAACCAATTGCAGAATCAAAAGAGGTAGTTCCTGAGAAGAAGAAAAGAGCGCCTAAAAAACAAGCGGCACCCGCTCCCGAAATTGTCCTAGTAGAATCGCCAATTGTTGAAGAAACGCCGATCGTAGAAGAAGCCCCTGCGCCCACTCCCGAAGAAACACCTACAAAATAACCTATACTCCCCACCCGAACCCCAAAAACCTAAGCCGAAGTCAAATTAGTTACAGTCCTTAATTTCGGTGTCTCCAGATGCTATTGAACTCTCGATAAATTCTTTATACGTATTTTTTGTTATTTCAAAAGAAAGTTCCAGAGCTTTTCTAGCTAAATCTCGATTGGTCTCGGCTTTTAAATAATATCTATTCAATTCTTCAAATAAATCGACCCACCCATCAAGTTTTACTAATTCATATTTTGTCGCAAAAGAAAAAAGTATATGTAAACTTTTAAGCATTTCATTCTCGGGTTTCTTGAAAAAGGATCCGAGAAGCTTAGATAAGCCTTCCATGTCCGCTTCGTTTATTGAATCTTTTACCAAATCCCTAAGACTTGGATCGTCTTTTAGAATATGAAATTCCACTCCGCTTTCTATAGCGTTATGGGAAGAAGCCCTGACTCTTTCATCGGAAACATTAAAACCCGCTTTTACCAGATTCTTTAGTTCGGGAGTAATACTGGCATACGCATAACCGGGGGTAGAATTTTTATATTTCGTGTGGGTGAAATAATCCAAGGTATTATGATAATTTAAACCTCTTAATAAAGGAGAAAATGATGGCTTAGTTTTTTCTACATAGTCGAAAAACTCTAAAAGATTTTTCTTTTTATGCAAATCGTCCCAAGTAATTGCTGCGGTTAATGCCAAATCCGGAATCATACTCCCAATTACCTCAAGCGGAGTAAGATTGGGATTTTTTCTCTTCGAATAATAAACGTGGGTATGGAAATACATTCCAGCAAATTATACCATGCGAAGGAGAAGTCAAATTAACATTTGCGGGAGTTTCTTTTGGTAAAAAATATTTTCTGTATAAGCACCACTTGCAAGTAGTACTAACAGGAGGAAGCGGACCTGCAAGAAGTTCCTCGACCGATTTAATAAATTTCAGAAAATCCTCATCGTTTGTTGGGACCTCAAGCCAGGTGTGAGGAAAACTTAAGGAAATAATCTCATTGACTAACGAAATTGTATCCGGATAAAAAATTAAAAGACCGAGCTTTGTCGTTTTTAGAGACGGTCCTTCTTTTGGATTTTCCAAAGCGAATTTATAAGCAGCGAGTTGAGTTTTATATTTTTCTATTTTATCTTCTCCGGGCTGACTTATTTTTAAATCTACCAGAGTATGTGTTCCGTCCGGATTCTTAACGAGAAGGTCGTACTTTCCTTTTATAAAAACATTCGTTCCTGGAATAACTATTGATTCAACAAATCCTTCCTGCCGAATTACCTCTCCGTCTGGCAAATCACTCGAGAGACTTTTTAAGTTTTTCCAAAGTAAATTTCCCTGGATTCTAGTATTAATAGCTGAAAAAACTCCAGGCATCGGCATACTCGGCAATGCAATTCCAAACTTAACTTTTTGATAATAGCAGTGCTTGCAATCTTCCCAAAGTTCCCAAAACCTGAACAAAGGCCAAAATCACACCGACGATTGTCAGATATAAAAACTTTCTTTGGAGTTTTTCGTTTTGGATATTTGAGTTATTAATGCTTTTATGAAGTTCGTCAATCGAATCCTCAACTCTCGCATTTGACTCTATCAGATTTCTAATAGTTAGGATCGTATGTTTTGCGTCTTGCGAAACAAACTGACTGTAATTCTTTTCAATTTCCTTGACTAAGTCGTCTTGTTTTCTCTTCGCCATTTCCAAATTATACCACGGCTCCCGAAGTCAAATTATTTGCTTTCCGGGAGTATAATATAGGCCATGTCATGGGTAGAGGATGAGTTAAGAAGACAAGAGCAAGAAAGACTTACGGAAGAAGGGAGACTTGCCAAAGAACGCGACGACCGTGAAGCAGCGGCACTAAGAAAAGTACAGGATGAAAAGGCTGCAAATGATCGTGTGTTAAGGGAGAGTCAGGCAGACCCCACAAGATTCAAACAAATGCTGGAAACAAGAGACATTCCCCGCCTTCTAGCAGATATTCAAGCAAGATTAGGGGGTCAGGCAATTTTCAGATCAAATTCATATGAACTTTATATGGGCGACAGAATTAGTTATGCCGCTTTTGGTCTATTAAGAATTACTTACGGACAGAGGACACATTCAGAACAAAGGGCTTATTCATATCATGCAGCTGGTTCCAGTTCACATGGTGATGGAGATTTAGGATCTCCGGGTGGCACCGTTCATGTTTCAGGATACAGCATTGATTCATTGCCTGTCGAGGCCTTCTTGCTTGGAGTGGGTATTAAAAAATGGAGGCGAAGAATAATTCCAGACGATGCTGACAGAATTTATTACATCGCAAAAAAGGGGAAATATATTATTAACCATGATCTTTTACAAACAGGCATTGGAGGCTCTCTAAGGAAAGCGTTTGGTAAGACGAATCCTCGGGAGCACCCCTATTCTCTAGCGCGGCCGGACGAAAAATCTCATATGATTTTTAGTGATGGGTGGGGATCGGGCCAGCCGGCACTTAATCCAGATGGGACCCTAAACTTAAATTCTGTCAGCTTAGATTCTGGCGTAGAAAATGGTTTCGAGCCAACAACCAACACTGCGGCTGATAGAGAAGCCATTCGAGAATTGTTAAAAACTGGTCTGCGGGAAATTGGTAATGCTTAGGAAGTCAAATTAGTTACAAAGCGCTTCGCAGGGAACACCGTCTTTATCTCCATCTCTTACGGAACAACCACAAGTATTTAATTGGTAGTATGCTTCAGCGCAGGATGTAATTGCAGAACAAGATTTAGAGCAATCACATGCGTAAGCACCGCCCGACTGTTGTACTGGTGCAGCATACCCTTTTGTAGGTACTAAGTATGTGTTTGTCTTTGTTGGAGTTTTAGTAACGGTGTCATTAACAGGGCAGGAATTCCAAAGACCAAGATTATGCTCTCTTGCGTAAGTTTCAAAACTATTAAATTTATTTAAAAATTTTGTTGGATATTGTCTATAACTGGATGCATATCCTTGTTTTACCATCTCCCCATTTACAAAAGTTGCAACACTGTCGGGAAGGTATACAAACCTCAAAAGTCTATTGTATTTATCTCTGTTGCCTTGGGATCTGTCGTCAACAAGTTTTACAAATTTACCTAGAACAAAAGATTTCATCTTATCAGATGCCTGCTTTCCAAAACATTGAACGGGTTTTCGTGGATCAACCGTTTCGGGACTATCAATTCCTAAAAGTCTTATTGTTTCGTTTTTTCCTCTTATGCTAGCAACAATTGTATCCCCATCTATAACTTTAATTACCTTGAACAATTTTTTCTTGTCGTTTTCTGTTTCCCGATAAACGGCATTAGTGTTGGGAACAAAAGCAATAAAAATTAAAAATACTAATGTTAAAAAAGTAACCAGTTTCCTATACATAAATTCGGCTGTATTATAACACTGGAGTAAATTTTAAGGGCTAAGAAGTCAAATTATTTTTAAAATTATCGTAGTAGAAATGCGGGAATGTCTAAGTCAGAGATTGCTTATAGCTTCAAAAACTACTAAAACACCTAGTAGGAATATAAACTTTCTCAGACATAGAGTCAAGGGGTTATCACGCATGCTAGCGGGAAGTCTGGTATATTAGAAGACAAATAATGATAAACAAACAACAATCTATCCAAATTGTAAACTCTGAAGATGTTTTAATGTCTCCTAGAAAAGTTATACAAAGGATGGGGAATATATTCCAAAAATATGGAAAAGCTAGGGGTATAAAATCCGTCCGTTTTCAGAAAGCCAGAGAGGCTTGGATAGCTAGCATTTTCTCGCTTGGATATTCCCAAATAACTAAAAAGGCTTATTGGATACAGGAAAATAAAGATCCAAAAGAGGATCCTGATATTTTCGTATATTCTTACAGAGATCCTATAGAACCAGGTGAGATTGGAGTAGTGAAAGAAATCCAAACAATAGAAGTATTTGAATATCCAATTTATGCCCAGCTAGAATTATCTGAGCATATTAAATATAAGCTTAAGAATAAGTTCTATCATCCAGAGACAATTTCTATTTGCTACATCCAAAGACCAAAAGAGGTCTTGAAGTTGATAGATGTAATAAATGGTTTAATAGATTTACAAACAGAAGTCAGAGAAGTCTGGCTCTTGCTCACTCTAGATGAGCTTCCAGAATCCAATTTTATGATCGCCAGAGTATATATGAGAGGAACTAAGTATCCAGACATGCTTTTGTCCTATAAAGGAGACTACGCTGAGCTGTGCAAAATTAATCAGCCTGATTTCTTACAAGATAGCCGTGGGAGCAGAATGGAAAAGAGAGTTAATATAACGCCCTCAGGAAAAACAGCAATTGTTCCCCTACCTGAAGATCTACTAAAATAATTGCTGGTTATGTAATTACGGAAGCGGTTTTATGTAGAAAACTAGGTTGTTTCATCAACCTTCATATTCCCAACGCTTTACGCATTAACTCTGTTTTATTACTATCTTCCAACGCTAAGGATGTTTTTCCTCCATTTTCCTTCACAAAATTTATTATATTCTCAATATATTTTTCTATCTCGCTTATTAATTCTTTTAGCTTCCTAGAATCCTTTTGTCTTTCGCCATCTTTAGGATATAGCGTGCTAACAGACAGAGATGTATTTCCTTCCGAATCATACATTGTCGCTCTTGTTATTCTATTTCTTTTTGCAGGGGGAATATGCTGAATCTGATAATCTCTAAAGTCAGAAACATCCAATTTTAAGCTTTTAATGTCTTCCAGTAGCTCGCTGGTAATCTTGAGGCCTTTTGCCTTAACATAAGACTCAATGTTCTTCTCAAGCTTGTCATGATTTCTCTACTCCTAGTAAATAGCTCATTTTGCTCGGGCGTAACTGCATTTGCTCCATCCCTAAGAGTGCCTTGTAGCTCTTTTGTATTTTTTACAAATTCATCACTATATTTACTATATTCATCAAGAATTATGTATAAGTATTGAAGGTAAAGTGACATTTCCGAAAATGTAATTGCGAATTTATTGTCGTCCTCGGTTTGAAATCTGAACCGCTCATTAATAATAAAACTGTTCAATTGATTTAACATTTGCTGATATTTTAGCATTCTAAAGACAAAAAGTCGCCATGTCGCAGAATCTACGATCTGCGATGATTAAATATACTTTTTGAGGGATTGTGGGATTTCGCGGTAGCGACAGAATTTAGTTGGAGAATTTGAATGTTAGGGGGTGGGGTTTTCTCTATCAAATGTAAGAAGGTCTTTTATTTCTTCCGGAGATAAAGGTATAACTCCCATTACCCTTAAAACTCTTGCTCTTTCTTTTAGGTTTTGCGGAATCGGGTAATGTTGTGTTTTACATATTGCGATGTCTGTTCTCTTGCAACAGCAGTATCAAAAGCTGCGAGAAATGCTCGTCTAACTAAATACAAAGGCAATTCCTGCCTTCGCGAAATGTATCCTATGTTCTGATCAAATAAATCGGGTTTCCCATCTAAAAGTGGGATTAGCGCCTCAGCGCTTCCTTCATGCGCGCAGCTCATAACTATTTGTGTTGTACTTACCCTGGCCCGCGACGGACCTAATTCTGCTGACATAGAGTGGAATTATACTGCTGAAGTGTTCAAAATGCGAGGGGGTCCGTTCGACGGGCTCAGGATTATATTTTTTAGTTAGAGAACTTAAATGTCGGGAGGAGAGCCTGAAAAATGTCTGCATATGTAGCATAACTTCCCTCGGTTGAGACTTGAAGTCTTTTTGAAAGAAGTCCCGTTCCATACTTTGCGGAGATTGGAAAATAAACCATAGGATCGGAAGTTGAAACGCTTCCTCCTGCTCCGGGCGGCGGTGCGACATTCCAAGTTGTCTCATATCCCACAACTCCTGAAGTTGTAGTTACTGCCTTTATGGTAGAAAGTTTTGTATAGTTTTGTATTTCATTTTTGGCTGCTACTTTAACGTAATCCGAAAAAGGGATAACTCCCTGATCGTCAAAAACCATAGTTGATACGTCTACTCTTATTGCTGCGGTCTTTCCTCCCATTGGGGCCAAACCAATATTATCATCGGAGGTTGTTCCCAATACTTGCCAACCAGATGGATACTCAAATGAATATCCGTATTTCGTGTTGGAGTAGGTCTTAAGAGTCTCGGTTTGGGCCGCTTGCGTTGCACTGGGGCTGGGACTTACAGAATAATTTGAGGTATTGCTTGGAGCATAAGCCGTTTTTGAATTTACGGAATAATAATACCCAACTCCCAAAAGAACAATAACGAGAAGTGTTAAGGCGATAACTTTCCAGATATTAAACCAGGATTTTTTTGCTGTGGGGGCACTTTGAGTTGGTTTTGTTTCTTCGCCGCTCTTTTCTTCCATTGGGTAATTATAGAACTTTTCTCATCCGATTGCACTCAGGATCTTTGGGGATTAATGACCTATGCTGACTTTTTGGATTTTAGAATTGTAAACGTCTTCTGTAATCCTATCTCCATTCATCAAATCATTCACAAGAAGTGAGAGTCGCTCGTCAAGCGGTGAGATTCTTTGCCCGCCCGCTACAATTGTTCCGCTGCTGTCTACAAATATTTTAGTCATCGGCCGCATTTCTCCTAACGTATCAAGAAGTGCCGCATTTCGAGTGTGCTTTGGTATAAAAACTCCTTCTATTTTTACTCTAGGGCCAAGACGAGTCAATTTATAATATCTTTCTTCTTTCTGAATAAAGGCAAAAGACTCAATTTCTCGTCCGTCCTCCGTCATTATTTGCCTTACGCTATCCCTTGCGGTTTGGGGAAGAAAAAGTCCGCTTGGCGGAGGGCTTGAGAGTTCTGCTCTTTTTAGTTCGAACTGTTCTGCTGAAAGCATATTAGGTTATCCTCGCGCTGCCATTCTAGCACTTTGG
>Ga0075743_135_pt1 | contig 6799 bp, 7 predicted proteins | sample RifGroB1_FD_68435 | JGI IMG/M metagenome (GOLD analysis project Ga0075743, IMG submission 68435) | Microgenomates bacterium GW2011_GWB1_44_8
CGTTGATGGCCCGGGTGAGGGCAATTCTAAAGCCGGTGACGTGGGTGCCGCCGTCGACGGTATTGATGACGTTGACGAAAGACTCTATAACTTCGTTGAAACCATCGTTGTACTGCAAGGCTACCTCGACTTCAGTATGGTCGGCGGTTTTTTTGATATAAATGGGAGCGGTGAGAGTTTTTTTGTCGCGGTTGGTGTGGGCAACTAGAGATTTGATGCCGCCTTCGAAATAAAATTGCTTGGAGGTGCCCGTTCTTTCATCAGTTAAGTAAAAATGCAGACCGGCGATGAGGTAGGCCCGGTTTCTGACGGAAGTTTCGATAAGATTGTAATCCCATTCTATGGTAGTGAACATGGATTTGTCCGGCATGAAACGGGTAAAAGTGCCGGTGGAGACGGCAATTGGCGATTGGCTATTAGCTGTTGGTTTGACTGGGGCAACAGGAACTCCCCGCTTGTATTCCTGGACGTAAATTTTGCCGTCCCGGCGGACTTCAACGCGCATAGTGTCGGACAGAGCGTTGGTGACGGAAGCGCCTACTCCATGCAGGCCGCCGGAGACTTTGTAAGCGGATTCGGAGAACTTGCCGCCGGCGTGCAACTTGGTCATGGTTAGTTCTAGGGCAGAGACTTTGGCTTTGGGGTGAATGTCTACAGGAATACCCCGGCCGTCATCCTGGACAGAGAGTGATCCATCTTTATGAATAATAAGCCAGATGTGATGGGCGTAGCCAGCCAGAGCTTCGTCGATAGAATTGTCGGCAATTTCCCAAATAAGGTGGTGTAGACCCTTACTGTCTGTGGACCCAATGTACATACCGGGGCGTTTGCGGACGGGTTCAAGTCCCTCTAGGACTTGAATGGAAGAAGCCATGTAGTCTGAAGTCGCGGCTTTGGCCATATTATGATCATCTTAGCAAGATTTCGAGGTCACATCAAGGCCAAAATGTTATAATCCTAGCATGACTTGGGCGGAGGTTCGTTTCTTAGTGAGGCATCCGTTGGTCGGTTTGGAGACGTTATATGTTAGAACAGTTTTAGCTGGAGTTTTTTATGATACTGAAAAGCTTCCGCGGGATGGTTATGAATGCCATCCTTCAAATGTGACAGGAGAACCGTTGGATGTGGCTGCTGTGATGTTGGGTTTGATTAAAAAAGATTAGACACATAATGATATCTGAAGCGGTTGAGACCTTTGTGCAAATTAGAAACATTCCTTATCAGCTTGGCGTGAAGGGTGTTCCTGACGAGATTTTGAAAACTGGTAGGGGGAACTGTACGAGTAAACATTTATTGCTGGGGAGGTGGTTGGGAGAGATGGGTTATAAGAACGTGGCGATAGGATCGGTGCAGTTTGACTGGGAGCAACTTCCGATTCCTGTTAAGTATCTGAAACTTTTGGGGCCTGACACTATGGATCAGCACTCTTTCTTGCTGATAGATGGATATCCAGTTGATGCAACTTGGGATTCTGGAATGAAGAGATATGGGTTCCCGGTTTTTGATTGGGATGGAGTGGGCGCTACCGGAATTGGAGTAAAGCCTGTAGGTGAAATTCAGACTTATGAGTTGAATTATTTATTGGCAAGAGTTTACGCTGGAGGATATATAGACATTATGAGAAAGATTATTAGAGGCCCGAAAAAGACTCCCTTCAATGATGCGGTGAACGCTTGGTTAGGAAGAAATTTGTGAAGCTAGAGATTTATGGCCAGATGGGAGAGGCAGAGTTTGAGATTGCAGTTGGCTTTAAGATACCTGCGGGTACTAGTTATTAGTTCATAGTTGATAGTTGATAGTAGACCGGAGGAGATTTGCTGATGCAAAATATATTCTAGATCGTCTAATAACGATAGTGCTGATTCACGGGTGAATTCCTGGTCTTCGAGAATTTTTAACCTCTCCCCTACTCCAACTTTTTGTAATTTCACAAATAATTCTTTACTCTTTTGAAGTGTTATTGAAGTAGAAAAATCTTTGATAAATGCCTGTTTGATTAATTGAACTCGGGAAAGAATGGTCGGAAGGAGAGAGTCAGGGGTCGAAGTGATTAAGTAAATTAAGGAGTTGCCGGGCGGCTCTTCGAGAGTTTTGAGTAGAGCGTGCTGGGCCGGCAGGGTCAGAAGATGGGCGGAGTGAATGACGATGGTGTTGTGATCTGACTGGGTAGGCTTTCGGGATAGGAAAAACTGGATTTGGCGGATTTCGTCGATACCTATAGATTTGTCGGGAATAATGTGTAAGGTGTCAAGCCCCTCGACAAGCTCAGGGTTAACAGTTGTTAAGAATGCGTGCATATTGTACGATTATCATATATGCCGCCTGCCCAAAATCAAGCCGGAGAATCTGCATTGGAAATCCTGCTTTCAGAGAAGAAAATTTCCAAGGAAGATTACGATCAAGTAAAGCTGTCGTTTGTAACTACAGGTAAGGATGCGGTAAGAGGGTTGGTTGAGGCTGGAAAAATAACTGAAGAAGACGTGGTACAGGCCAAAGCGAAGTTTTACAATGTGCCCTTTGTGAAATTAATTGATTTGGCTACTTCTCCGGTAGCCATGTCTCAGGTGGATCAGGTAATTGCCAAGAGGTTTCAAGTCATGCCATTGGAATACAAACCGGAAACCAAAGAGTTGTCATTGGCTATGGCCAATCCTGTAGATTTGACGGCCATCGAGTTTATTGAGAAGAAATCAGGAGTGAGAGTGAAGCCGTTTGCGGCCATGCCCAAGGAAGTTGCTGAGGCGATTGAAAAAAGATATGAGCAAAGCCTGTCGACTGAAGTCACGGCGGCTTTGAAAGAAACTGGGGCAGATGCAACGGCGGAGGTAAAAACTGTGGATATCAGAAGAGTTGGGGAACTTATTAAAGAAGCTCCCATCGCCAAGATTGTGACTACTATCTTGGAGTTTGCCATGCGTTCTCGGTCGAGCGACGTGCATATTGAGCCATTGGAGGGAAGAACCAGGGTCCGGTACAGAATTGACGGCATATTACATGAGAAATTAGTGCTGCCGAGAAGAATCCATGATGCCCTAGTTTCCCGAATCAAAATTTTGTCGGATATGAAGATTGATGAAAAAAGAATTCCCCAGGACGGACGGTTTAATTTCAAAACCGAGACAGAAGAAGTGGATTTGCGGGTATCTACCTTACCAACCGTGTTTGGAGAGAAAATTGTGATGCGGCTTTTGAAGAAAACCGGCGGAGTGCCTACCTTACAAGAATTAGGTTTGCGGGGGAGAGCTTTGAAAAATCTGGAAGAGGCCATCCTGCGGCCACACGGCATTATTTTGGTGACCGGTCCTACCGGATCGGGAAAAACCACGACTTTGTATTCAGTATTGGCCAGGATAAACACAGTCAAAGTAAACGTGGTGACGGTGGAAGACCCGGTAGAATATCAAATTGCCGGAGTAAATCAGGTCCAGATTAATCCAGCGGCGGGGTTGACGTTTGCTTCAGGGTTAAGATCGTTTTTGCGGCAAGACCCAAATGTGATCATGGTGGGAGAGGTCCGGGATCAGGAAACTTCTGACCTGGCCATCCAAGCGGCGCTAACTGGACATTTGGTGTTTTCTACACTGCATACAAATAATGCTTCTGGAGCCTTGCCCCGCCTTTTGGATATGCATGCTGAACCATATTTGCTGGCCTCTACAATTACAGCCGTGGTGGGCCAACGGGTGGCCAGAAAGATTTGTCCGACTTGCAAAAAACCATACGCTCCGGAAAAACAGGTAGTAGATGACATAAAAGCCATATTAAATAAGCTCTGGTTAACCCCAGAAAAAGTACAACTCTTTAAGGGCGAGGGGTGTGATGACTGCGGCCATTCAGGCTATAAAGGTCGGGTAGGAATTTTTGAAGTATTACCAGTATCAGAAAAAATCGGTAGGCTGATTTTGGAACACGCCCCTGCCCAAGGGATCGAAAAACAAGCCGTGGAAGAAGGCATGATTACCATGAAGCAGGATGGTTATTTAAAGATCGTCGAAGGGGTAACTACCATCGACGAAATTTTGCGGGTAGCCCAAGAATGATGATAACTCAAAACGCAAATGTCAAAAGTCAAAACATGAACTTAAATCCTAAAACTGATTTGAGATATAGGTCTTATTTGTTTTCTATCGAAGTTATTAAATTCATAAATACTTTACCTGATAAAAAAGTTTATTGGGTAATTGTTGACCAACTATTGAGATGTGCAACTTCGATTGGTGCAAATATTGTTGAGGCTAAATCGGCCAGTTCTAGAAAGGATTTCATAAAGTTTTATGAGATAGCTCTAAAATCAGCTAATGAAACGAAGTATTGGCTAGCTTTGTTGCGAGATGCAACAGAAGCAGACAAGAGCAGAATTGCTGTGTTGTTGAATGAAGTAGAGGAAATCTCTAAGATGCTAGGTTCGAGTGTTATAACTCTAAAGAATAAAAAGTTTTAGATTTTTAGCTGAAACTTTTGAGCTTTGAGTTTTGACATTTGAGCCGTTAATTATGAAAACAATCCAAGAATTATTACAGTATGTGATTGACAACAAGGCTTCCGACTTGCATTTATTGGTGGGAGTAGTACCCCAAGTACGGGTAGACGGATCGCTGGTAGCAGTAGTGGGAGAAGTTCCCTTAACGTCGGTGGCGGCTGAACAGTTGATATATGGAGTGTTAGCAGTACAACAAAAAGAAGTGCTGTTGGTAAACAAAGAATTGGATTTTTCTTTTGCTTTGGCTGACAAAGCCCGGTTTAGAGTAAATGCGTATTATCAGAAAGGAACTATTGCGGCCGCCTTTAGATTGGTGCCTAACACGATTCCCACTATCGATGAATTGGGACTGCCTAAGATTTGTCACCAGTTTGCCACCCTGCGGCAAGGATTTATTTTGGTAACCGGTCCTACGGGACATGGAAAATCTACGACTCTAGCGGCCATGTTGGATGAGATAAACAAAATCAGACCGGTACACATCGTAACTATTGAGGATCCGGTGGAATATGTGTACACCAGCTCCCGAGCTATCGTGTCGCAGCGGGAAGTGCGGGGGGACACGCATTCGTGGGATATTGCGCTGAGATCCGTACTGCGGGAGGATCCCGATGTGGTCTTGATTGGAGAAATGCGGGATTTTGAAACGATTGCTGCGGCCTTGACAATTGCCGAAACTGGGCATTTGGTATTTGCAACATTGCATACCAACTCGGCAGCTCAAACAATTGACCGGATTGTGGATGTGTTTCCGGAATCTCAACAGGCCCAGGCCAGATTACAGCTGTCGGGAAATTTGGAAGCGGTGTTGTCGCAAAGATTAGTGCCCAAGATAACCGGCGGAAGAACGGTAGCGTACGAAATCATGCTGGCCACGGGAGCCGTTAAAACCGCCATCCGGGAAGGTAGGACGCATACTCTGGACAATATTATTATGACGTCGGCAGAATCTGGGATGGTGACTTTGGAAGTAATTTTGGCCAATCTGGTTAAAAGCAATGTTATCACTCTAGAGACAGCTCAGGCTTATGCCATGCGGCCAGGTGATGTCACCCGCTTTGTGAACGGAGGATTATGAGATTCAGATATGTAGCCAAAGACCCTTCAGGAAAAACGATAAAAGGCACGGTTGATGCGCAGGATAGTAAATCTGCGGCGGGGGTATTACGAGACAAAAAAATGTTAACCATTAATTTGGTTGAAGACAAAGGGCTTTTGGATATGGGCGATTTTTCGTTGAAATTTGGAGGCGTATCGGTGTCTGATATGGCCAACTTTACCAGGCAGTTGTCAACCATGATTACGGCAGGTTTGCCATTGACAGACGCCTTGTCGCTTTTACGGCTTCAGTCTGGTCCAAAATTGTCCCCTGTTGTATCAGCTATTCTTCTAGATGTGCAGTCGGGAGTATCGCTGTCTGAAGCTATGGGCAAACACCCGCAAGCTTTTTCAAAAGTATTTGTATCTCTGGTTAAAGCTGGAGAAGCGGCGGGAGTGGTAGAAACAATTTTAAACAGACTGGCTGACAATCTGGAAAAATCCCGGGAGGCCATGATATACCCGGTGATCGTACTTTTGGGTATGGTAGGGGTGATGATGGTAATGATGGTTGTGGTAGTGCCAAAGTTGACTGAGGTGTACAAGCAGTTTAATGCGGACTTGCCGGTAGCTACCAAGACAGTTATTGCCATCTCCGACTTCATGGTCAACTATTGGTTTATAGTAATTATTCTGATGGGGGGGCTAGTTGCTGGTGGGGTGGCATATTTAAAAACTCCGGTGGGAAAAAGATGGTGGGATGATTTGCTTTACAAAATTCCCATTGTAGGACCGCTGTCGAAACAAGTAATGATGACGGAATTAACCAGAACTTTGGCATTATTGGTTGGAGCCGGCGTATCGGTGGTGGAAGCTCTAAATATTGTGGCTGATGCACTAGGAAACGTAGTCATCGAAAGCGAAATTAAGCTAATTGCCAAGCGGGTGGAAAAAGGCTTCCCCATCTCTATTTCGTTTTCCGAATCCGGACATTTTCCCCCCATTGCCGGGCAAATGATTGCCGTGGGAGAAGAGACGGGCAAGCTGGATGATGTGCTGACTAAACTGTCTTCGTATTTTGAATCCGAGTCGGAACAAAAAGTAAAAGGCTTGACAGCGGCCATTGAACCTCTAATAATCATTTTGCTAGGCATCGGGGTCGGGTTTTTGATCTTTGCCATTATCTTGCCGATTTATGACATTACTAACAAAAGTATTACTTAAGGGGGTGAATATTTAATGGTGAGAAAAGCTTTTACATTGGTTGAACTGTTGATCGTT
>Ga0075743_141_pt1 | contig 6122 bp, 10 predicted proteins | sample RifGroB1_FD_68435 | JGI IMG/M metagenome (GOLD analysis project Ga0075743, IMG submission 68435) | Microgenomates bacterium GW2011_GWB1_44_8
TGATTTCATCTCAGGAAAAGTCCCAAGAGCACCCAAGTTTGTTCGCAATCTTGGTTTGGAATGGTTATTTAGGCTGGTTATTCAGCCTTGGAGAATAAAGCGGCAAACTGCCTTGATACGTTTTGTTATACTAGTTCTAAGAAATAGATTTTCTTAAATGTTATAATACGCCATCTATGAAAAAATCTTCATTAAGCACGTTTTTTAGAAAAAACGAAGTTGTGCATAAAAAAAAGACAAGAATACTGATGCTATACGATTTTCCCTTGAAGGGTGGAGGATCAGGAGCCTATGTTAAATATCTCTCTTTAAGACTTCAGGAAAAAGGATACGAGGTTGCAATTGCCTTGCCTGATAAGCAAAAAGTGCACAAAGACATTAAGCAGTATTATCTAAAACTTCCCCAAATACCTGTTTTTATCAGCAGGCCCGGTCTTGAAGGAGCTAAGAAATACTCACAGCTAACAAATAAAGAGATAACGGATTTATATTTTGCTTTATTAAAAGGCACAATTAACGCGGTTGAGGATTTCAAACCAGACATTATTAATGTTCATCACGCTATGCTTAATTCTTGGGTAGCAAGATATATGCGCTCTTTGTATAACATTAAATTCGTAGTTACTTCTCACGGAAGCTGTCTTAACGCCATAGCTCAAGACAAAAGATATTTTCGCTTAACTCGTGATGCTCTCAGAGCTGCAAACGCGATTACAGTTGTTTCAGGGGATACAAAAGCTAAGTTGATTCATATGTTTCATTCCCCTGAAATTTCAAACAAGATAAGAACTATTCCCGGTGGGGTTAAATGGAGCCTCTTTTCAGAGAGAAAAACAAAAGCCAGTCTAGCAGAGCTAGCCCACAAATATCATATCCAGAAGGACAGAGTAGTTCTTTTTAGTGGGCGTTTGATCTCAGAAAAGGGCGTTGAATATTTGGTTAAGGCTGCGCCAAAAATAAGAGGTCAAATTGTTATTGCGGGAGATGGGCCACGGAAAGAGAACCTTGCGGCGTTAATAGCAAGTAAAAAAATTCAAAATGTTAATTTTCTTGGCTATATAGATCATGAGCTTCTGATCAAAATTTACTATTTAGCTGATGTTTTTGTTTCCCCGTCAGTATGGGATGATCCCATGCCGCTAACAATTGTCGAGGCAATGGCTGCAGGCTTGCCGGTTGTTGTTACCAGGCGAGGAGGTATACCACTGGCTGTTAAAGATAATTACAATGGGTTTTTTGTTAAATTAAGAAATCCGGAAGATATAGTTGAAAAAGTTAACATTCTCCTGGATAATAAAGAATTGAGGAAGAAAATGGGTGAAAGAGGGCGCAAGATAGTCAAGGAAAAGTTTATTTGGACAAAAATCGCCGAAAGATTTCACAACCTCTTTAAGATTATATAAATTCTATGAAAATAGGAATCTTAGTACCTTCGATTTACATGCATGATCAGGCTTTTCAGAATAGAATATCTGCCCCAATGGTGCTTTCTCTTGTCATGGCAGACGGTTTGATTAAAAAGGGGATTGAGGTTGTATTCTTTAGCGGTCCGGGCGTGCCGACCAAAGCAAAAGTTGTTTCAAGCGATGAAGATCTAATAAATGCTAATTATAAAGTCGATTATCAACAAGATTTGCCGAAAAATACCTATGAAACAGTTAGTTTATATGAAAAAAAGAAATACTTTGAGCTAGGTATTGTTTCTAAGGCTTACAAAATGGCCTTAAACAAAGAAGTCGACTTACTTCATGTTTACCATGCATATGGGAATTTAGCTCATTATTTTGCTGAATTGCTCCATGTTCCGACACTGTTTACTCTTCATGTTCTACCACCTCCCGAGAATAGTTTTGAAAGGTGGAGATATAAAAGGTTTGCTAATCAGAACTTTGTCGCCATTAGTAACTCCCAAAAAAAAGGCTTCCTGGATATTATTCCGGATATGAACGTGGTTAATACTATATATCACGGGATTTCTCAGGAAGATTTTGGTTTTAGCTTAACCCCTCAAGACTATATAGCATTTGTTGGTAGAGCCATTCCGGAGAAAGGTTTAGATATCGGGATAAAGCTTGCCATAGAGGAAAATGTTTGCATTAGAATTGCTACACATCTCAACGAAGTAGCTTTAGACAGTGATTATTATAAAAAGGAGATTGAACCACATATCAAAAATAAGTACGTAGAGCTGACTGACCTTTTCGATTTAAAGGAAAAAGCGAGATTTTATCAAAATGCTAAAGCTTTTATTTCTCCAGTTCGTTGGGAGGAGCCATTTGGAATGGTTATGATTGAGGCAATGTCCTGCGGGACTCCTGTAATTGCTTTTGCTCGTGGATCGGTACTTGAAGTTGTCAAGGACGGAGAAACAGGTTTTATAGTTAATTCTTCACCGGACGACATTCGCGGGGATTGGATTATTAAAAAAACCGGAATTGAGGGGCTTCGCGAGGCGCTTAATAGAATTTTTTCAATGCCGAAAGACCAGTACGAGCAAATGCGTCGAAACTGTCGAAAAAGAACTGAAGAAAAGTTTACAGTTGATAAGATGGTCGATAGTTACGAAGCTCTTTATAAGAAAATCCTCGGAATATAGTTGCATACAAACCCAGTGATACTTCATAATTCAATTAATGTCTGAGTTTAAATTTATAAAAAATAAAGCTTCTGGAAAATGGGTAATTTTAGCCACAAAAAGAGAAGACAGGCCGATTATTGGGGGAGAAACTTTGTGTCCAGGGGGAGAGCATAGGCCACCCTCATACTCAGCTTGTTGTTATCCCAAAGGGCGTCGAGGATGAAATTCCGCCATTGCCTGATGCTTCGGACAGAGGAGAAATCCTAGAAACAGAGCACTTCGAGATATTTTGTCCAAAAATTTCAGAATGGCCTGGGGAAGTATGGATTAAGCCTAAAAAAGACCGCGGAAGCTATGTTAGCATAACAAATGATGAGATAGGTGATCTTGCAAAGAACGTTTACAAAATTATAAATATTCTTAAAGTTAGGGAGGGCGGTAGTTTTCATTTTAATTTCTATATAAAACCCGAGGAAAACTGGTATTTTCGCTTTATCCCTAGGCTTAAACATTTAGGCGGATTTGAAATTGGAACTGGGATTGCCGTTAATATAGAAGATCCAAAGGAGACTTTTACTCTTCTTTTATCTGAATTCCGAGGAGGTAGAGAATAGCTTCTTTTCGATAACGTCTATCGCCTCGGGAATTAATTCTTATTGCCGGAAGTTTTCCTCTTTTGCCCCATCTTTTAAGAGTTAATGGTGAAACGCGGAGAACTTGGGCTGCTTCCCTTACTGTCAGAAGATCTGGTAGATTGTTGATTGATAGTGTTTGTTCAGGCATAGCCTCGGGACTGCATTGTTAATAATCAAATTATTAACAATGTGACAACAAAATAACAAAGTGTAACAATTTTGTCAAGATATCAAAATTTTATGTCTTTCAAAAGTCTTAAAAGGCAAGCTATCGGTAGAGTTTAATGTCCCAAGGGACAAAAGAACTCAATACACGAGTCATCTTGCCCAAAAGGGTAGTTTGGCTTAAAAAAGATCCAGTAGAGAAAGAATGAATCCGATCAGAAGACTTGCAAAGATCAGTCGTCGCAAATTCTTCATCTCGAGAAGTCCAGGATCTCTGGGTGGTCCGTATGAAACTGTCCAGATCCAAGCAACCACTGTTGCTATTCCCAGCACAAGAACCCAGAGCCAATTAGGCATGTTTTCTCCTCTTCGGCTATCGCCAAGTTACCTTGCTGACAAGAGCAGACTACCGCATCCCTGCATGAAGAAAAGCGAACCTACCAAGGCTGCAGCGATTGCGAACGTTTTAATGTACCTGAGTAGGTTTGTCTTTGCTATAAGCATGGTTGCCTCGTTGATAGCAGACAGCACCATCACGAGCGCGACGATCGAGCCAAACAAGAGCCATGCCCTTGTATCACGAGTGTCCAAAGTATCCGGCAGCGCGAACGTGAAAGCCACGTAGCCCCCAAGCACCAAAAGACTGCCAATCGTAGTAAGTGTGATGGGAACGATGCCGCTTCGCGCATTGAAAATGTGGGTAGCCATAGCCACAGCGAGCGAAACCAAGAACAGGCCGATGAGAACCATGCCTATTCCGATCTGAAACATTTCTTTCTCCTTTTCGGCTAGCGCCCAGGTGTGGGCTTTCCAGAGCTAATCCAAAAGATCAGACTGAGAGCCCCCACGAAGAACGCGATGATCAGGAGCAGTACAAGGCTGTCGATGATCAAAAAAACCGCTCCAACGGAGACTACAAGGGCCCCAATTCCGATGGTCAAGTTTTGCAACTGCCAATTGGGATTAAGGCGAAGTCCGAAGGATCGGAGAAGCCGAGTCTGGCGCATTCCCTCCAAGATGAGAAAAATGCCCAGGACGATGATTATTACATCTCCGATAATGTCAATGACGGTGTCCAACATTTCTTTCCTTTCCGGCTAGTACCGAACTTGGATTAAAAGGGTCCGGGCCAAACGTTGTAGCGTTTGAAGTATTCGATCCGCGAAAGCTTCTCTTCTCTTGAGTGAGGCTTCTTGAGATGAAGCTTGATAAGCACCCAGTCCATGATCTTTAGTATTGCCATTACCAGAAAAAGAGGCATGGCAAATAGGAACAGGGTGAGTACAATCAGTAGGATTAGAAAATTCTCCACTATTCTTTTCATTTTTCTCCCTCCCGCCTAGCTTGGCGTAAGTCTGTCTGCAAGAAATATTCCTGCGTTCAGTAAACAAACAAAGAGCAGAACTACCCCAAAAATGATTGCCTTATTACCGTAAGACTTCTTTCCAGAATCAAGATACCTTCGAAGATTCACTCCAAAGAGTACGCCTGAAATCGAAGCCAAGATTGGACTTATTAAGAATGCAGAAAGAGTAACATAGTCCGACATTTCTCCCTCCTCAAATTTTTACCGATAGCTTGTTAAAGAGCTAGTGCGAGTAGGTCCGCCACAGTACTTTCGCAATTTGAAAGAGTGCAGATATTCGGGCCTTCGCAAAAACTTAGAGCGAATTATAGCACAAAAAAGACGCCCTATAGGCGATAGTTTGATTAAATCATCAAACCTATCTTCTAAGCGTCTTTTTGTTACTTAAGCTCAACAGTCGCGCCTGCTGCGGTAAGTTTTTCCTTAGCCTCATCAGCGGTCTTTTTGTTGACTTGAGTCATTACCTCTTTTGGAGCGGTATCGACCAAATCTTTTGCTTCTTTAAGTCCAAGAGTTGGAACCAACTCTCGAAGAGCCTTAATTACGGCAATTTTATTTGCTCCTGCACTAGCAACAACTACGTTAAATATTGTTTGCTCCGGTTCTCCTTCTCCAGCTTCTGCTGGTGCGGCTGCTGCTGCGGCTGGTGCTGCCATAGCACTAGCTGATACTCCGAATTTTTCCTCTAGAGCCTTAACAACTTCTGAAAGCTCGAGAACTGACATTTCTTCTACTGCTTTAAGTAAATCGTTTTTTGAAATTTTAGCCATTTGTAGATTCACCTCCCCCAATTTTTTCTTCTGTTTGAACTTCATCAGGTGTGGTTTGATTTTCTTCCGGCTTAGCTTCGACGGGCGCAGCTTCTTTGGTCGGTTGTTCAACAGGCGGTTCCGGTGTGGGAGCGGGTGCAGCCTCCGCAGGTTTTTTCTTGGAAACTTCATTTAAAACAACGACGAGTTTTTGCAAATTAGCATTCAACACAAACGTAAATCGGGCGATAGGTGAGTTAAGCATGCCTGCAAGCTGAATTATAAGTATCTCTTTTGAGGGAAGCGTTGAAAGCTTGATTATAGACTCCTCATCCAGAAAATTTCCATCGATCACTCCGACTTTCACCTTTGGGAGGCCAAAATCTTTCATCGCTTTGGCAAGCTTCTTAAGGGAATCCATCGCGTCGCCTTTGATGAACAAGATCGCTGTGGGATTTTGCAGAATTTCATCAATATTTGAAATTTTATTTTTGAATTCGGACTTTTCAAGGGCAATCTTAAAAAGTGAGTTTTTTGTCACATTAAATGAGCTATTAACGGCTCTAAGTTCTTTTTTCAAGGTCTCCATTTGTTTGTGGGTGAGACCCATATAGTTTGTTAGGACTAAA
>Ga0075743_140_pt1 | contig 5537 bp, 4 predicted proteins | sample RifGroB1_FD_68435 | JGI IMG/M metagenome (GOLD analysis project Ga0075743, IMG submission 68435) | Microgenomates bacterium GW2011_GWB1_44_8
TTTCGAATACATCAGATCGCCAGTGATTAAAAATCCGGCGGCCAAAGAGCGAACGCTCTCTTCAGACAAGCCTTCGGCCACCGAGCTTAAAGACTGCCAGACCGTGTCCTCAAAGTTAAGAGTGGAGAAGTCCTGGCGGTAATAGCCTACCTGAATGTCCGGAGCGATTTTGGCTCCTTTGGCCTTGCCCGAAGCCAAAGCTTCCAGCAACGTGGTTTTACCAATGCCGTTGGGCCCGACCAAAAGAAGCCTCTCTTTTTTCCTTAAAGAAATGCTGGCTGCTTTTTTGACGGACCTGTGCTTCTCCATAACCGAAAAAGAAGTGATTTTTAAAATTTCCCCGCCGATATCCTGCTGGCAAGGAATGGCAAAGTGCCTAATGGTTTTGTCTTCTTTTCTGACGTCAACCTTGGCTTCTTCCATCTCTTCGGCCTTGCTCCGCATCTTTTTGGCCACCAGCCTCATTTTTCCTCCTTTATTAGCAAAATAGTTCATCTTTTCCTTGTTCGCTGAAATTCTTTTCTGCAACTGCGCATTTTTCCTGTTTTCCCTTTCGATTCTGGCCGTGATTTCTTTCAGTAAATCAAAATAGTTGCCCGTATACTGCTCAACTTGCCTAGTAAAAACATCCAAATACAAAACTCCCTGGGTAAAAGTGTTCAGGAAATCAGCGTCGTGGGAAATAACAATACAGGTTTTCTGATAATCAACTAAGAATTGAGTGAGATGAGCTATGCCCTCTTTGTCCAAATTATTAGTCGGCTCGTCCAAAAGCAGCAAATCAGGGTTCTGGATAATGGCTGAAGCCAAAAGAAGCCTGGCTTGCTGACCACCCGAAAACGCTTTAATCAATCTGTCGTGGTCGGCTGAAAGATTGACCACTTTCAAAACTTCGTCAATTTTAGGATCAATATCATAGACCTTTTCCTTAAAGCAGTTCTGGAAGAACTCCCTTAGGGTAAATTGGCTCTCTACCCGGGGAATAACTTGTTTGGCTGCGGCCACGGTAAGCCCCGAGTCTAAATGAACGGCGCCTGAATCAGGAGACAGAGCGCCCGTAATAAGCTGGAAAATGGTGCTTTTACCCGCGCCATTCTGGCCCATTAAGGTCATCTTGGATCCTCGCCTCACAGAAAAATCAACCTCATTTAAAATGGGCTTCTGGTGGCCGTGGCCGAAAGAGACTTCATTAAATCTTAAAATGACTTCCTGATTGCTCATACAAATTCAACCCCTTGAGAATACCACAAAACTAGCTTTAATTAAAGCCAAAAGAAATATGGGCAACAGTCGTATGGTAAAGAAAAAGCCCCTGTGTGATTTGAACGCACAGAGGCTTTTATTTTGGCAATTCTTTTGCCTTGCTTTAGTATCTTACCTTTTCGTATGTGGTACCGGTATAACCGAATATCCGCTTGAATTTTTACAGTGCCGTGTCCATTCGATTCCAGTAGCTTGATGATGATAGAGATGGCGGGAAAACCGAGATCGTTGGTGAGATTGGTGCCCCAGCCAAATGTTACTTTTATTCTTCCGGCGAAGTAATCGGCCAATCGGATAATGGTGTCGACATCGAGGCCGTCGCTGAAAACTAGCAGTTTTTCCCGGGGATCAATTCCGTAGTGCTGATAAAAGGCAATGGCCCTATCGCCGAATTTGAAAGGATCTCCGGAATCATGCCTTAATCCTTTCCAGTCGCGGGCCTGCTCGTAGGTCATATCCTTAAAGAAAAAATCGGTGCCGTAAGTATCTGTGAGCGCAATAGACAATGCCCAGCCGTATTCTTCCCACCATTCCTGCAAAACTTTCTGGTGGGAATTTCTGATTTCATCATCGCTGCCGTGCATAATCCCTGACATGGCCATGTCTTCCTCGTGGGCGTTTGTGCCCATCGGCAAGATGCCATGTTTCGCAGCCAAGTAAGTGTTGGAAGTACCGAGAAAAGAAGTCCGGGGAAGTTCTTCGGCAAGCGCCCCGACAACGTAATCCTGCCATGAACGAGAGAATCTTCTTCTCGTGCCAAAATCGGTAAAGGTGATATCGGGCCTGGCTTTGAGTTTTTTGATTTTTTCCATCAGGCGCCGGATACCTTCGGCAAAAACCGTTTCCTGTTCGAATCGGCTCAAGGGTTTGAGCAATGCCTCGTTGTAAAGCTGATTGATGATTTCCAGCCCCGGCATTTCCCAATAAGTAACTTCCGACCATTTTCCCGGGAATTGGAGGACATATTTGTCTCCCTGTTTTTCGAGAAAATATTCAGGGAGCCGGAGTTCTCCCAAAAACTGGAGGTAATCTTCCTTGAACATTCTTTCGTTGTACTCATTCGTGCCCCGGAGATAATGGAGTTCGGTCTTGTTGAAAGACAGGGTCCTGACATGATCAAGCTGCTCTCTTAACTCCCCAATGTCTATAAAATTGGAGAGAATTACCTTGGCCGTCCTATTTGCAAGAGCAAACTGGACAGGGACGGAGCCGTGTCTGTGAAATATCCCTTGCCCCATGCTAAATTTATAGAAATCGGTATCTAGCGAGGATTGGACTATCGGCTCATCCTTCCTTCTCATGAAATGATCCAGCATTTTATTTTCCTCCATTCTTTATGATGTTTCAGAATTGAAGCTGAAGAACTTTTTCGCGGAAGCGCTGGCTTTTCGCGAATTTAAGTTGAACGTTAATGTCTGAATACCTGATCTCCGCCTTGGTTATGTTGGAAATCTCCCTGCCGTCGCACATAAATCGCACCGGTCTTTTTTCAATTTCTAACGCCTCAAGCAACACAACCGAATCGCTTGCCAAAAGGCTGCTTCTCCAGCGGTGAAAAATTGCTGGGCAAATCCCGGTAAGCACCATGGCTTCGGTTTCAATCGGCAGAATCACTCCTCCGGCCGAAGCATTATAAGCGGTAGATCCTGCCTGAGTGCAGATAAGCACTCCGTCGCAAATAAGCGAATTAAAACGGACCTTGCCGTCAACGGCGATTTTGATTTTTGCCGTCTGACTTCCCGCGCGTTCAAAATAGAAATCGTTGAAAGCGTGAGAAACGATTATTTCCCCTTGCTTGCTGAATGCGCGACATTCGAGCAGCTTTAGGCGTACTGCGACCGTCTGATCGGCCGCGATTTCTCTCATGGCCAACATGGTAATCTTGTTCATTAGAAAACCGGTGTGGCCGATGTTCAAACCGCAGAAAGGCTTTCCCAAATCCCTGAAATTATTAATCGCCGAAAGCATCCCGCCGTCCCCGCTGATAACCAAGATATCTGTCGCATCTTCCGGTTTCTTCGCTATGTTTGCGAAGCTCTTAATAATACTAAAGGGACGCCGTTCCATGATCGTCCTATCATCCGTAACCACAAAAAACTTCTTCATTTTTTACCTTCCTTCCCAACCGTAAAGGCTGAATCTTTTTATATAGTCTGCGACTGCTTGAGTGACGAGAGTTTCAAACGGCTTCCCGCTAGCTATCCTCTCGCGGATATCCGTACTGGAAACATCCGGCAGTTTTTCCATCTCCAAAAATTTAAATTTTGGCGGAAGAGAAAACTGCGAAAGATGAAGGTCATTCTGCCTTGGCAGAATGTAAAAATTCCAATCTCTCATTAATGAATCACCTTCAGCCCATTCAGCCTCAATCTCGCAACGACCGCCTAATCTCTCCTGAGGAACAACTGAATCAGCGCCCGTATACCAGAAGATTTGATCCGAAGGATTTTCTTTACTGAAACGCCTCAACCAATCAATGGTTGACGTGTTTTTCCCGTAAACATCCTGAAAGTTAATTAGGAAAACCATTCTATGGAGATAAAGAAACTCCAAGGGAAAAGTCAGCATTGTCATGGCTACTCTGTGGTTAGGGTCAATCAATTCTTCTTTCCCTTTCCGAATTCCGCTTGGTATCCAGATGATTTTATCGAAAAGGCCGCATTTTAATAGGTGCTCAATCAAGGCCAGATGCCCGATGTGGGGCGGATTGGCCGCCGAACCGCCGATAGCAATTCTTTCTATCATAAGAAACTTCCTCCTATTTTGTTTTTAACGAACGGATAAAAAACTATAACAGAAAAATCTTATTTAGTCAAGAGAAAAGCCCTGTCATTGCCGACAGGGCTTTTTTTATTTTTCCCTACTTGGGGATTACTTGGGAACAAGCCTATTAATTCGGCTGGATATTCTCTCCTGGGTCGACAACAAGTTTTACTTCCGCTTGTTCTGATAATTCATCAAGGAGCCCCTGGGCTTTTGTATCTCCTACTTCTCTTTTAAGTGCTTCAGCAAAATCCTGCGTTAAGAAGACTTCGTTTTTCACAACATCTTTCAGGTTAGATTTTGCAACACCACGTAGCGTATAACTTAAGTCTTCGTAAAGACGGGGGAAATTGTCTTTTAGGCACTTGAAACATATATTGAAAATAGTCATGCCTACTTCCATATTAGACCAGGAATAATTTTGGTTAAACCAACTCAGGTTCTTTTGAGAATAAACCTTGTCGATAACTTTTGCAGTAAAACAGGGGTTCTTACTATCCGGTATCTTTGCCCCGCAGAAAATACACTCGTGATTGGGAATCATTTTAACCTTCGCTTCCCATTCGTCAAAAAGCCCGGGACCCCTGAGTAAATCATCACCGCCAATCATTTTGCCCTTTTCAGATTCCTGATTGCGCCGATAATTTATTTCGGCCTCATACGCTGAATAAACAGCGTTTAAGACGCCCTGCCGTTTATTGGGTACTTTCTTGGCGATACATTCGAAACAGAGGCTGAGATCAACGTATGGTTGAATATAATGAATTGACCATTTTGGGTTTGGTTCTTCGGCTACCCAAATGAAAGAAAGAACGTTGGGAAAAACCATTGTTCCTTCCCGACCCGGAAAAGTATCGCTTGGCCCCATATCTTGACCGCAGTTGTGACAGCATAGAGACATTTCTATTCCTCCTTTCTTAAATTTTGTGTGCTATCTAATATTAGGATACTACGCCAATTCCATGAAAAGTCAATGGCACAAAAAAGAAACCGCCTCTTCGGCGACTCTTTGGAATTTCCCGACTCCGAACAAAGTTCGGTATCCTGGACAGGTAGAGCGGTTCGAATCCTGAACGGGTCACGCGTCCTGGATGCGAACTTTTTTCCAAAAATGTGAGGGGCGACTCAGTCACTCGGCGTGTAATGTGTTGACTGTGATACCCGGTCTGGAACCCGGCCTCCAGAGGGCATTTTGGGCGGTTTTAACGGTGTCCCACTTAGGCACCTCAGTCGGAGGGGTTGTTTGGGAAGATAAAACTATTTCAACAATTTAAATATTTCCTTGTGCGAAGGAATGACCGAAACCGATTTAGGAATTCTTGAATCCCTATTTCTTACATTCGGACAAAAATAAATAAATTTAACTTTTGCATTAACGCTCGTTTTATAATCACTGAAGGCGTCGCCTATATAACAAACTTGGGAACCGGTCAGCCCCATTTTATTAATCGTTAAATTCAAAGCGTCGGGCGAAGGCTTAGCATATTTATACATTTCTCTCCAAATGATAT